>Ga0207696_1000143_pt1 | contig 123194 bp, 106 predicted proteins | sample KBSS54metaG_FD_184403 | JGI IMG/M metagenome (GOLD analysis project Ga0207696, IMG submission 184403) | Switchgrass rhizosphere microbial communities from Kellogg Biological Station, Michigan, USA - KBS S5-4 metaG (SPAdes) (version 2) | ecosystem: Host-associated > Plants > Roots > Rhizosphere... | reverse complement strand
TTATCTGCGACGAGTGCGTCGACCTGTGCAATGACATCATCCGTGAGGAGGTGCAGGAAGCCCAGGCCGAAAGCAGCGCGCATAAATTGCCTTCGCCTAAAGAAATCAGCGGCATCCTTGATCAGTATGTGATTGGTCAAGAGCGTGCAAAGAAGGTTCTGGCCGTAGCGGTATACAACCACTACAAGCGCTTGAACCAGCGTGACAAGAAAGGCGACGAAGTCGAACTCGGCAAGAGCAACATCTTGCTGATCGGTCCTACAGGCTCGGGTAAGACCCTGCTTGCAGAAACCCTCGCTCGCCTGCTGAACGTTCCGTTCACCATCGCCGACGCCACCACCCTCACCGAGGCTGGCTACGTGGGCGAAGATGTCGAGAACATCATTCAGAAACTGCTGCAGAAGTGCGACTACGATGTAGAGAAGGCCCAGATGGGGATTGTCTACATCGACGAAATCGACAAGATCTCGCGCAAGTCCGACAACCCGTCGATCACCCGGGACGTTTCCGGTGAAGGCGTGCAGCAGGCCCTGTTGAAACTGATCGAAGGCACGGTTGCTTCCGTACCGCCACAAGGCGGCCGCAAGCACCCGCAGCAGGAATTCCTTCAGGTTGATACGCGCAACATCCTGTTTATCTGTGGCGGTGCATTCTCCGGCCTGGAGAAGGTTATTCAGCAACGGTCTACCCGTGGCGGCATCGGTTTCAGTGCAGAAGTGCGCAGCAAGGAAGAAGGCAAGAAGGTGGGCGAGTCCCTGCGTGAAGTCGAGCCTGACGATCTGGTCAAGTTCGGTCTGATCCCGGAATTCGTTGGCCGTCTGCCGGTCCTAGCCACGTTGGACGAGTTGGATGAGGCGGCTCTGATTCAGATCCTCACCGAACCGAAAAACGCCCTGACCAAGCAATACGCCAAGTTGTTCGAGATGGAAGGTGTGGACCTCGAGTTCCGTACCGACGCGCTCAAATCGGTGGCCAAGCGGGCACTGGAGCGCAAGACCGGTGCGCGTGGCCTGCGTTCGATCCTCGAAGGTGTATTGCTCGACACCATGTACGAAATCCCCTCGCAGTCCGAGGTGAGTAAAGTGGTGATCGACGAAAGCGTTATAGAAGGTAAGTCCAAGCCACTGTATATCTACGAAAACAGTGAGCCGACTGCCAAGGCTGCGCCAGACGCGTAAGCGTTTCGCAGTTTTGGTACACACAAAGGGGCCTCTAGGGGCTCCTTTGTTTTTCATAAGGATTTTTACTGTGTGTAACTGCCAGCATTGAGCTTGTTTTTTTTACACGCAGCCCCCATCTTGGTTTCAAGCTTATTTTTCAACTGTCATAGAGGCGAAATCATGAAGACAACCATCGAATTGCCTCTCCTGCCGTTGCGTGATGTCGTCGTCTATCCGCACATGGTTATCCCGCTGTTCGTGGGGCGCGAGAAGTCTATCGAAGCCCTCGAGGCCGCGATGACGGGCGACAAGCAGATCCTGCTGTTGGCCCAGAAAAATCCTGCCGATGATGATCCAGGCGAAGATGCCCTGTATCGCGTCGGCACCATTGCCACTGTCCTGCAACTGCTCAAGCTGCCCGATGGCACCGTCAAGGTGCTGGTGGAAGGCGAGCAGCGCGGCGCGGTAGAGCGTTTCATGGAAGTGGACGGCCACCTGCGCGCCGAAGTGGTGCTGATCGACGAAGTCGAGGCCCCTGAGCGCGAGTCCGAAGTGTTTGTGCGCAGCCTGCTCTCGCAGTTCGAGCAGTACGTGCAGTTGGGCAAGAAAGTCCCGGCTGAAGTCCTGTCTTCCCTCAATAGCATCGATGAGCCAAGCCGCCTGGTCGACACCATGGCCGCGCACATGGCGCTGAAGATCGAGCAGAAGCAGGACATCCTCGAAATCATTGACCTGTCGGCCCGTGTCGAACACGTGCTGGCGTTGCTGGACGCTGAAATCGACCTGCTCCAGGTCGAGAAGCGCATCCGGGGTCGTGTCAAAAAACAAATGGAGCGCAGCCAGCGCGAGTACTACCTGAATGAGCAGATGAAGGCCATTCAAAAGGAACTCGGCGACAGCGAAGAAGGCCACAACGAAATCGAAGAGCTGAAAAAGCGCATCGATGCTGCCGGCCTGCCGAAAGACGCCCTGACCAAAGCCACTGCAGAGTTGAACAAGCTTAAGCAGATGTCGCCGATGTCCGCCGAAGCCACCGTGGTGCGCTCGTACATCGACTGGCTGGTGCAGGTGCCGTGGAAGGCTCAGACCAAGGTACGCCTGGACCTGGCCCGTGCCGAAGATATCCTTGATGCCGACCACTATGGCCTTGAAGAGGTCAAGGAACGCATCCTCGAATACCTCGCCGTGCAGAAGCGCGTGAAGAAGATTCGTGGCCCGGTGCTGTGCCTGGTTGGCCCGCCTGGGGTAGGTAAAACTTCCCTGGCCGAGTCCATCGCCAATGCCACCAACCGTAAATTCGTGCGCATGGCCCTCGGTGGTGTGCGCGATGAGGCGGAAATTCGTGGCCATCGCCGGACTTACATCGGTTCGATGCCAGGAAGATTGATTCAAAAAATGACAAAGGTGGGTGTGCGCAACCCGCTGTTCCTGCTCGATGAAATCGACAAAATGGGCAGCGACATGCGTGGCGATCCGGCATCGGCCTTGCTGGAAGTGCTCGACCCTGAGCAGAACCACAATTTCAACGACCATTACCTGGAGGTCGACTACGACCTGTCCGACGTAATGTTCCTGTGCACCTCCAACTCCATGAACATCCCGCCGGCATTGCTGGACCGGATGGAGGTGATTCGTCTGCCGGGTTACACCGAAGACGAGAAGATCAACATCGCCGTCAAATACCTCGCGCCCAAGCAGATTTCGGCCAATGGCCTGAAGAAGGGCGAGATCGAATTCGACGTCGAGTCGATCCGCGATATCGTGCGCTACTACACCCGCGAGGCCGGTGTCCGGGGACTTGAGCGCCAGATCGCGAAGATTTGCCGCAAGGCGGTCAAGGAGCACGCGCTGGAAAAACGCTTCTCGGTGAAGGTCACGGCCGACGCGCTTGAGCACTTCCTGGGTGTGCGTAAATTCCGTTACGGCCTGGCAGAACAGCAGGATCAGGTAGGGCAGGTGACTGGCCTGGCGTGGACCCAGGTGGGCGGCGAATTGCTGACCATCGAAGCTGCGGTGATCCCCGGCAAGGGCCAGTTGATCAAGACCGGCTCCCTCGGTGACGTGATGGTCGAATCCATTACCGCCGCGCAGACCGTGGTGCGCAGCCGCGCCAGGAGCCTGGGGATCCCCCTGGACTTCCACGAGAAGCACGACACCCACATCCACATGCCGGAAGGGGCTACACCGAAAGATGGCCCCAGCGCTGGCGTAGGCATGTGCACGGCCCTGGTATCGGCATTGACCGGCATACCGGTGCGCGCCGATGTCGCGATGACCGGGGAAATCACCCTGCGTGGCCAGGTATTGGCCATTGGTGGCCTGAAAGAGAAATTGCTGGCGGCACACCGCGGTGGCATCAAGACCGTGATCATTCCTGAAGAGAATGTTCGCGACTTGAAGGAAATTCCCGACAATATCAAGCAGGATCTTCAGATTAAACCGGTTAAATGGATTGACGAGGTCCTGCAAATTGCGCTGCAATACGCGCCGGAGCCCTTGCCGGATGTGGCTCCGGAGATAGTTGCAAAGGACGAAAAACGAGAGTCTGATTCCAAGGAAAGAATTAGCACGCATTAATGTGAATAAGCCTGGGGGCTTCCTTGACAGCTTTTTAGAGCCCTTGTTATAAAGCGGCTCTTAAGTGTCTGTAGGCCATTCAGCACTGGTTTTTGCTGTTTACCAAAAAACTTAGAATCATACTCAATAGATATATAAGGGGACTTAGAGTGAACAAGTCGGAACTGATTGATGCTATCGCTGCATCCGCTGATATCCCGAAAGCTGCTGCCGGCCGTGCGCTGGATGCAGTAATCGAATCCGTCACTGGCGCTCTGAAGGCCGGCGACTCCGTGGTACTGGTAGGCTTCGGTACTTTCTCTGTGACTGACCGCCCAGCTCGCACTGGCCGTAACCCACAGACTGGCAAAGCACTGCAAATCGCTGCTGCCAAGAAACCAGGTTTCAAAGCCGGTAAAGCCCTGAAAGAAGCGGTTAACTAAGCTTCGATCAAGCCTTTGCTACCCGGGTCGGACGCAGGTCTGGCCTGGCAGCGGAGCGACAGCTGACCCAAGTATCCATCGGGTCGCCAAGCCGGGGGTGTAGATTCAACCCCCCGCCCGCTCCGCCAGTTACGAGAAGGCGCATCCTCGGATGCGCCTTTCTTCTATCCGGACTCTACCCACGCTCCACGGTTGCCAATTTTTGAAGTTCAACCGTTTCTGGGGGACGCATGCTGCAAAATATCAGGGACAATTCACAAGGCTGGATTGCCAAGACCATTATCGGGATCATCGTCGCATTGATGGCGTTCACCGGTATCGAGGCCATTTTCCAGGCTTCGACCAACACCAAGCAGGACGTGGCCAAGGTCAACGGTGAGGAAATCACCCAGACTGAACTGAGCCAGGCCGTCGACATGCAACGTCGCCAGCTGATGCAACAGCTGGGCAAGGATTTCGATGCTTCACTGCTGGACGAAAAACTGCTGCGCGAAGCGGCCCTCAAGGGCCTGATCGATCGCAAGCTGCTGCTGCAAGGCGCCGCCGACTCCAAGTTTGGCTTCTCTGAAGCTGCACTGGACCAGGTGATCCTGCAGACGCCGGAATTCCAGGTGGACGGCAAGTTCAACGCCGAACGCTTTGACCAGGTGATCCGTCAGCTGGGCTACAGCCGTCTGCAGTTCCGTCAGATGCTGACCCAGGAAATGCTGATCGGCCAGGTGCGCGCAGGCATCGCCGGCAGCGGTTTCGTGACCGACGCCGAAGTGCTGGCATTCGCCCGTCTGGAAAAGCAGACCCGCGATTTCGCCACCGTCAATATCAAGGCCAACCCTGCGGCGGTGAAACTCACCGACGACGAGGTCAAGGCCTACTACGACCAGCACGCCAAGGAGTTCATGACCCCGGACCAGGTGGTCATCGACTACCTGGAACTGAAGAAGTCTTCCTTCTTCGACCAGGTCAGCGTCAAGGACGATGAACTGCAGGCTGCCTATCAGAAAGAAACCGCCAACCTCGCTGAACAGCGTCGTGCGGCGCACATCCTGATTGAAGTCAACGACAAGGTCACCGACGCGCAAGCCAAGGCCAAGATCGAAGAAATCCAGGCGCGCCTGGCCAAGGGTGAGAAGTTCGAGGCCCTGGCCAAGGAGTTCTCCCAGGATCCAGGTTCGGCCAACAATGGCGGTGACCTCGGCTTTGCCGGCCCTGGCGTCTACGACCCGGACTTCGAAACCGCCTTGTACGCCTTGAACAAGGACCAGGTATCTGCACCGGTGCGCAGCACCTTCGGTTGGCACTTGATCAAGCTGTTGGGCGTTGAAGCACCGCAAGTGCCGACGTTCGCCAGCCTGAAAGACAAGCTGACCCGCGAGCTCAAGACCCAGCAGGTCGAGCAGCGTTTTGTCGAAGCGACCAAGCAATTGGAAGATGCGGCATTCGAAGCCTCCGATCTGGCCCAACCCGCGTCTGACCTGAAACTGACCGTACACACCTCCGCGCCGTTTGGTCGTGAGGGCGGTGACGGTGTTGCGGCCAACCGCGCCGTGGTCACCGCTGCATTCAGCCCGGAAGTGCTGGATGAGGGTGCCAACAGCAGCGCCATCGAGCTGGACCCGGAAACCATCATCGTGCTGCGTGCCAAAGAGCACCGCAAACCGGCGCAACTGCCGCTGGAAAGCGTTGCTGCGGCGATTCGCACACAGATGGCCAAGGAGCGCGCCAGCGCGGCTGCCAAGACTCACGCTGACGAGCTGATCGCCAGCCTGCGTGATGGCAAGACCCCGCTGAACCAGCCGGTCGACGGCCAGGCCTGGAAAGTCACTGAAGCGGCTACCCGTAGCCAGGAAGCGATTGACCCGGCCGTGCTGCAAGCCCTGTTCCGCATGCCCAAGCCTGCGGCCAAGGACAAGCCGACCTTCACCACCGTGACCCTGGCTGATGGCAGCCTGGTGATCGTGCGCTTGAACGGCGTCAACGAAGCGGCTGCCCCAACGGACGAAGAAAAGGCGCAATACCGCCGCTTCCTCGCTTCCCGTGTCGGCCAGCAGGACTTCGCGGCGTACCGCAAGCAGTTGGAAACCAAGGCTGATATCAAGAAGTACTGATGTCGCTTTGAACAAGAAGCCCCCGGCCTGAAAAGACCGGGGGCTTTTTTATGTGCGCTAGACTGGGTACTCGGTATCGTCGACCCAGGAGTTCCAAGCGTGTTGATTCAAGGAATGGATGGCTTGCTGATCCGCCGCGCCAGCGTGGCGGATGTTCCTGCCGTGCTGCAGGTGTTCGACGAGGTGATCGCCTGGTTCGTTGGCAGGGGCAATACCCATCAGTGGGGCACCGAGCCCTGGTCGGGGTCGCCCCGGCGGGTCGCGCAAGTGGCTGAAGCCTGCGCGTTGCCCGGGGCCTGGGTTGTCGAGGACCCCGAGGGGCATCTCCGAGGAGCGCTGGTGTTGGGCGATCCGATGCCTTATGTACCGTCGGCGACTGAGCCCGAGGTGTATGTGCGCCTGTTGATTGCCGCGCGTGATCCCCGTGTTCGCGGCCTTGGGCGGCGCATGATGGCCTTTGCCGATGACCAGGCCCGCGCAGCAGGAGTGACGCGCTTGCGTGTGGACTGCTACGGCGGCGGGACGGGGGATCTGGTGCGTTTTTATGAGTCCTGTGGCTACCAGCGTATTTCAACGTTCGACTTGGCGGGGTGGCCGGGCCAACTGCTGGGGCGCCGTCTGTGATGCACCGGCCCAGGCCAGCAGCATCAGAAGCACAACCGCCCACGGAAAGGCCGTGACGCCCCAACCTTGAAGCAATACGCCACCCGCCAGGCCGCCGCCGGCTATCCCCAGGTTCCACACGGTCACCAGCATGGATTGTGCGGCATCCGCCGACTCGCCCGCCGATTGGGCCAGTGCGGTTTGCAGCAATGCCGGCAAACCGCCGAACGCCAGGCCCCATAACGCCACGGCGATATAGATGACTGCCGGCACATTGATCCACAACGCCAGCGCCAGGGCGATCAGGCCAAACAGCGCACAGCTGATCAGCAGCAAGGCGCGCAGCCACCGGTCAATCAATACACCTGCCAGCCAGATGCTCAGCACTGCCGAGAGGCCGAACACCAGCAGCACTCGGTCAACGTCCACCTCAATCCCGGCGGGTACCAGCAACGGGGCGATGTAGGTGTACAGAATGTTGTGGGCCAGCACATAGGTAAACGTCACCCATAGCACCGGACGAATGCCCGGCAGGTTCAGCACCTGGCGCAGCCCCAGGCGTTTATCCGCCCGTTCGCCGGCAAAGTCCGGCAGTTGCCAGCGTGCCCAGGCGAGTAGCACCAGGGTCAGCCCGGTCATGATCGCAAAGCTCAGGCGCCAGCCAACGGCGGTGCCGAGGAAGGTGCCCGCAGGTACACCCAGCGACAGCGCCAGCGGTGCACCCAACATCGCCACGGCAATGGCGCGACCTTGCAGGTGTGGCGCCACCATTCGGCTCGCATACCCCGCCAGCAACGCCCACAGCAACCCGGCGAAGACCCCGGCAAAAAAGCGCGCCACCAGGGTCAGCCCGTAATGGCTGGACAGCGCGGTTACGCTGTTGACCAGGGCAAACCCGCCAATGGCCAGCAGCAGCAAGGGCCGCCTGCGCCAGCCACGGGTCAGCAGCGTCAGGGGGATGGCGGCCAGCAGGGAGCCAAGGGCGTAGAGGGTAACCAATTGGCCGACCAAGGCGGGCGACACGCCCAGGCCTTCGCCCATCTGCGGCAGAAGCCCGGCGGGCATGGCTTCGGTGAGGATGGTGATAAAGCCGGCGCAGGCCAGGGCCAGTAGACCGCCCAGGGGCAATGAGTCCCGCTGGGCTGATGCGCTGAGTGAAGGGCTGCTGCTCATGACGTTTTATCCAGGTAAAAGGGCAAGCAGGCAGAGTAGGGGGCTGTGACTGGCGGAAAAACAGGCTAAGGTTCCGAACTTATCGGACGCCGGTGTCCGTAATTGCTGGAGGCAGATCATGGACAGCTTGGGCAGCCTGTCGGTATTTGTGCAGGTGGCGCAGACGCTCAGCTTCACCGCCGCCGGCCGCGTGCTGGGGGTGTCGTCGTCGGCCGTGGGCAAAAGCATTGCGCGGATGGAAGAGCGCCTGGGCGTGCGGCTGTTTCACCGCAGCACGCGCAGTATCACCTTGACCAGTGAAGGCGCGCTGTTCCTTGAGCGCTCGCGGCGGATTCTCGCTGAGGTGGAAGCTGCCGAGCAGGAGCTGACGGACGCCGCTGCAACGCCACGGGGCAAGTTGCGCATCAGTGTGCCGCAGGTGCGCGGCTTGTTGATGCCGGTGCTCAGTGACTTTATGCGCGCCTACCCGGATATCGAGTTGGATGTGGATTTCTCCGACCGTATGGTGGACGTGATCGAGGAAGGTTTCGATGCGGTGATTCGCACCGGCAAGCCGGAAGATTCGCGCTTGATGGCCCGCCACCTGGGCCACTACCAGTTGGTACTCGTCGCCACGCCGGGCTACTTCGCCCAACACGGCACGCCGCAGCAACCACAGGACCTCAATGGCCACGCCTGCCTGCGCCACAAGTTCTGCGCCACGGGCAAGCTCGAGCCCTGGCCGTTGCGCCTTGCCCCGGGGGCTGCGGAACCGCTGTTGCGTACGCCGCTGGTCAGCACCACCATCGAGTCCCTCAAGCATGTGGTGCTCGAGGGCTTGGGCATTGCCTGCCTGCCGGACTACATGGTCAACCAGGCCGTGGACGAGGGGCGCTTGCAACGGGTGCTGGATGATTACCTGGAACATCGGGGCAGTTTCTGGATGTTGTGGCCCGGTCGCCATACCTCGACCAAGGTGCGCGTGTTTATTGACCATATGTGCGCCGGGCTTTTCCCTGCAGGCCCCGGTTCGTAGCCCTGTGACGTTTTACCGACAGGAATGCGCGCGCCAAGGCCTCGTTCTGTTGCACAATACCGCCCAGACCGTTTTCCTCAGGATTATCAATGTCGACATCATTCCACTTGCGTAGCCTCGGGCTGGCGCTGGTGCTGGCGGGCGCCGCGGGCTGCTCGTCACCCAAGACCGCTATTTATGAACATGAGAACTTCGACGACTCCGGTACATTTTCCCGGGATTACCCGGTTACCGATGTAGCGGCGTGCGAGGCCGCGCGGCGCGCCTTGCTGAGCCAGGGCTACATCATCACCAGCAGCGATCCGAAACTGGTCGTGGGTAACAAGAGCTTCCAGCAGACCGGCGAAACGCACCTGCAGATCAGCTTCAACGTGGTCTGCGCCGATGATGGCAAAGGCAAGAACCACTCGACGATGTTCGCCAATGCCCTGCAGGATCGTTATGCGCTGAAGAAGGTCAACAACTCCGCAAGCCTGGGTGTGGGCGTGCTGGGGTCGGTGTCGATGCCGATCGGCTCTACCGATGACTCGATGGTGAAGGTGGCCAGTGAGACGGTGTCCGCGCCGAAGTTCTACGACCGTTACTTTGCGTTGGTGGATGTGTTCCTGCCACAGGAAGTGAAGAAGGCCGAGCATATCCCCGAGCAGCCCAAGGCCGACCTCGGTGTACCGGAGCCGAAGGCCGCACCGGTTGCCGAGAAGGTTGAGGTACCGAAGGAGGAGCCTGCCGCACCGGCTGCTTCGACGCCCGTTGTGCCCGCGCCTGAGCCCGCACCGATTGCGCCGCAGGCCGAACCCGCACCTGCTGCCACCACGCCGGACCTGCCGCCGCCGACAGAAGCGATTCCGCCTTTGCCGACGCCTGCTCAGTAAATCAAACCGCTACGGGGTCGGCCTTGTCGACGTTGATCCCGTAGCGTTTGATCGCTTCACTGACCTTGTCGCGACCGATCACGCCGTCATCCGCCAGTGCCTTCAGGGCAGCCAGGGCGATGAAGTGGCGATCCACCTCAAAGAACGCGCGCAAGGCTTCCCGGGTGTCTGATTGCCCGAAGCCATCAGTGCCCAGTGCGATAAAGCGTTGGCCTGGCACAAACGGACGAATCTGATCGGCGAACAGCTTCACGTAGTCCGTCGCCACCACCACTGGCCCGGTTTGCCCGGCCAGGCATTGCTCTACATAACTCACGCGAGGCTCGCTTTCCGGGTGCAGCAGGTTCCAGCGTTCGGCTGCATGCCCGTCACGACGCAACTCGGTGAGGCTGGTCACGCTCCACACGTTGCTGTGCACGCCGAAGTCGGTGGCCAGCAGTTCAGCGGCGGCGATCACTTCTCGCAGGATCGAACCACTGCCCATCAATTGCACTTGTGCCTGAGGGTTGGCGCTGAGCCGGTACATACCCTTGAGAATGCCGTCTTCCGCGCCTTCGGGCATCGCCGGGTGCGGGTAGTTTTCGTTGAGCAGGGTGATGTAGTAGTAGATGTCCTCTTGCTCCAGGTACATCCGCCGCATGCCCTCGCGGATAATCACCGCCAGTTCGTAGGCAAAGGTCGGGTCATAGGACACGCAGCACGGAATCACCGATGACAGGATATGGCTATGGCCATCGTCATGCTGCAGGCCTTCGCCCATCAACGTGGTGCGCCCGGCCGTGGCACCCAGCAGGAAACCACGCGCGCGTGCATCGCCCGCCGCCCAGGCCAGGTCGCCGACGCGCTGGAAGCCGAACATCGAATAGAAGATATAGAACGGCACGGTCATCAGGCCGTGGTTGCTGTAGGACGTACTCGCCGCTATCCACGAGGAAATGGCGCCGGATTCATTCAGGCCTTCCTGCATGATCTGTCCGTCCTTGCTCTCCTTGTAATAGCTCAGTTGCCCGGAGTCCTGTGGGGTGTAGAGCTGGCCGACGGCGGAGTGGATGCCGATCTGACGGAACAGGCTTTCCATGCCGAAGGTGCGTGATTCGTCCGGCACGATGGGCACGATCAGCTTGCCCAGGTGCGGATCTTTCAGCAGGGTGCCGAGGATGCGCACGAAGGCCATGGTGGTTGATATCGCGCGCTCGCCAGTGTCCTTGAGCTGAGTGGCGAAGGCGCTCAGTTCGGGGATCTGCAACGGTTCGACCGCCGTGTGGCGCGCGGGTACATAGCCGCCCAGGGCCTGGCGACGCGCGGCGAAGTAACGGGCTTCTTCGCTGCCAACGGTGGGCTTGAGGTACGGAATTTCAGCGAGTTGCTCATCGGGCACTTCCAGGCCGAAGCGGTCGCGGAAGGCTTTGACGGCATCGGCACCCATCTTTTTCAGTTGGTGATTGATGTTCTGGCCTTCGCCGGCTTCGCCCATGCCAAAGCCCTTGACGGTTTTTGCCAGGATCACCGTCGGTTGGCCGCTGTGGCGCACGGCGGCGGCATAGGCGTTGTAGACCTTGTCCGGGTCATGGCCGCCCCGTGAGAGTTTCCAGATATCGTCGTCGGACAGGTCTGCAACCAGTGCCAGCAGCTCCGGGTATTTGCCGAAGAAATGTTCGCGCACGTAGGCGCCGTTCTGGGATTTGTAGTTCTGGTAGTCGCCGTCCACGCACTCCATCATGCGCTGGCGCAGCAGGCCGCTGCTGTCTTTTTCCAGCAGTGCATCCCAGCCACCGCCCCAGATCACTTTGATCACATTCCAGCCAGCGGCGCGGTACAGGCTTTCGAACTCCTGGATCACCTTGGCATTGCCGCGTACCGGGCCGTCCAGGCGTTGCAGGTTGCAGTTGACCACGAAGATCAGGTTATCGAGTTTCTCGCGCCCGGCCAGGGAAATGGCGGCCAGGGATTCCGGTTGGTCCATTTCGCCATCACCGAGGAATGCCCAGACCTTGCGGCCCTGGTGTTGCTTGAGGTCACGAAACTCCAGGTAGCGCATAAAGCGCGCCTGATAGGCCGCCGTGATCGGCCCGAGGCCCATGGACACGGTGGGGAATTGCCAGAAGTCCGGCATCAGCCGTGGGTGGGGGTAGGACGAAATGCCCTCGCCACCGGCTTCGCGGCGGAAGTTATCCAGGTGTGCTTCGCTGATGCGGCCTTCGAGGTAGGCACGGCCGTAGATGCCTGGCGAGGAGTGGCCCTGGATGTACACCAGGTCGCCGTCGAAACTGTCGGTGCGGCCACGGAAGAAATGGTCGAAACCTACGTCGTACAGCACAGCGGCTGAGGCATAAGTGGCGATATGCCCACCCACACCGGAGTGTTTACCTGCACGCAATACCATGGCCATGGCGTTCCAGCGGATAAACGCATTGATACGGCGTTCGATGACCAGGTTGCCGGGGTAGGGCAACTGGCGTTCCACCGGGATGGTGTTGACGTAAGGCGTGGTCACCCGCCCGTAGAAGTCACCATGCCGCGCCACGTCGAAATCCAGCAACTGATCGATCAGGTAATGGGCGCGCGGGCGGCCTTCGGTGGACAGCACCGATTCGATGGACTCCAGCCACTCGCGGGTTTCCTGTGGATCGACGTCGCGTCCGACTGTGTTATTCGAGGTCATGTGAGGCTCCAGGGTAGGCGGATTTCAAGTGACGGGCTCCTTGTGGGAGTGTCGTCAAAGTTGTTGCAATTGCAACTACATGGCCGAATCTAGCGCGGGATGAGCTACTATTGCAACCTTCTTGAAATCCGCCGGATGGTGTTGCATGTCGTCGAAAGAGCCTGATGTATGGTTCCGTTTTGTCAGGGCCCACAGGACGGTCATCCGCGAAATCGAGCGCCGCCTGGCGGCCGCCGACTTGCCGCCTTACGCCTGGTACGACGCTTTATGGGGCCTGGAAAGCGGCCCCGAAGGCACCCGCCGCATGCACGAGTTGGCCGATGTGCTGGCCATCGAGCGCTATAACCTCACGCGCCTGGTAGATCGCCTGGAAAAGGACGGCCTGGTGGTGCGTTCACGTTCCGACGGCGATGGGCGCGCGGCCTTTGCGTCGATCACCGATGCCGGCCGGGCGTTGCGTAAAAAAATGTGGAAGATCTACGAAAGTACGGTGGACGAGTTGTTCCTGTCGCAGATCGAACCGCAGCAGCGCCAGGCGTTTGCCGAGGCGTTGGAGCGTACCGCCGGGATGGCGGTGGAGGCGGGTGTTCAAACCCGTGGCCGACGCAGGTCTGAAACTTGATGCATTCCATTTCAGTGCATCCCTGATTTCAATCGCGCCTCAAAACCCCGGTGCTAAATTCGGACAACGCTGCTACGTTTAATCCTGGAGTGCAGGAACGTCATGACGTCGACATTTTTTCGTCATCACGGCACTTTAGGCTGGCTGTGCAGGTCATTTATCTGCAGCCGCTTTTAATTCAAAACAAGGAGCCCACCATGGACGAATACCAGGAAGAACTGCTGGAGTACCAGGCCTTTGAACTGGATCCTCTGGATCCGGCCGATGACGCCACCGAGCTGTAAGACCGACTTCAGGCGGAATGCCGCTGACTGCGGCGAAATTCCCCTGGGGTCTGGTTGTTCCATCGCCTGAACGCCCGTTGAAACGCCTGGGCCGAGGCAAAACCGAGCAAGTAGGCGATTTCACCGAATGCCAGTTCCGTATCGCGAATGTAGGTCATGGCCAGGTCGCGGCGGGTATCGTTGAGAATCGCGCGAAACTGTGTGCCTTCTTCGGCCAGTTTGCGGCGCAGTGTCCAGGTCGGCAGCTTCAAGCGTGCCGCCACTTCTTCCAGGTCGGGTTCCCGGCCGCCATTGAGCATCGGCCCGAGCAAGCGGGTAATGCGCTCGCGCAGGCTGCGGGTGCGGGTCAACTGCTCCAGCTCCCGTTCACACAATTGCAGCAACAGCTGCCAGGTACTCGGACAATGCTGCGGGTTGCGCAGGGCCAGGGTTTGCTGGCTCAGGCGCAGTTGATTGGCGTCGGCGCCGAACTGGATCGGGCCATCGCCCAGCACCGCGTACTGTTCGCTGTAGTCCGGCGCTGCAAATTCGATTTCAATCCGCTGCGCCTGCACCGGTTGTTGGGCCAGGCTCGACAGTTGCTGCAGCCAGCCGGCGATGATCGAGTCCACCACAAAGCGGTTGTAGGCGTTATAGGGGCTGATGGAATAGAACCGCAGCCAGGCGCCTTCGGCGTCTTCGTGAAAACTCGATTGCCCGCGATAGTTGGAGCCGTATAGCGCTTCGAAGCGGGTCAGCGTGCGGGCCGCTTCGCGCACGTTGGGCGCCTGGGCGGCGGTGACCCCGGCCAATCCCGCCTGGCTCAGGCGGCTGCACTGGCCCATGCGCAGGCCTAGGGCGCAGTCGCCGGTCAACTGGATGGCAGCATGGCCCAGGCGCATATAGCGTGGGATCGACAAGCGTGCGCCGGCTTCCGCGAGGCGCGCCGGGTCAAGGCCGTATTGCAGCAGCAGCGGTTGCGGGTCGAGGCCGTGGCTGTGGATCGCGTCGGCCAGGGTGTGCACGAAGCCCACCGACAGATCCCCCAGGCGCACCGGCTTCACGGGGTTACAGCCAGATATTCAGCAGACGCGCGCCACGGGCGTCGCCGTCAGCGTTGATCTGCCCGTTGCTGCTGAGAAAACTGTGCCCGGCGGTGCCCAGGTCCCAGAACTGCCCGCGCAGGAATACGCTCATGCCGGCGCTGGCCTGGCTGATCGGCGCTTGGCTGATCAAGGTCAGGCGGCGCCACGCTTCGCCCTCGCTGAGCTCCTCGGGCTTGAGGCTGATTTCCTGTGGCGTGGAGACACTTTTGAAACCGCGCCATGGCCGGTCCCAGGTATCGCGGCCGAGCACAAACGCCGGCACCGCGATTAACTGCGCCCCTTGCTCGTTGAGCTTGCGGTAGTTGTCCGGGTACCAGCTGTCACTGCCCACCAAGACGCCCAGGCGGCCGGCCGGTGTATCGACCACACTGACGATGTTTTCATCGCCGGGCTCGATAAAGCCGCGCTCGTCGTAGATCGGATAGAGCTGGCGCTGGGGATCGCCGATGGGCAAGCCGTCAGCATTAAACACCACGCTGGCGTTGTACAACGCCCCCGAGCCGACCAGCAGTTGTCCCTGGCTGACACTCGGGTTAGGCAAGGCGATGGAGCCGGCCACCAGCGTGACGCCAAACTCCTTGGCCAGGCCGCCGAACAGCACCTGATAGTCCCGCGCCATGCCCTTGGCTTTCATCCGCAGATAGGCGTCATCGGTGCGATTTTCGCCGGTGGCACTGATCCAGGCGCGGGCAAAGAGCAGCGGGTTGCTGACCGATAGCCAGTTCATCGCATCCTTCACGTGCAGCGCCTGGTACACCTCATTTTTTTCGCCGGTCAACATGAGCCAGGTGCCGATATGTTCGGGCAGCACCACGATGGTTTTTTCGTTGATCAACCCCTGGTCCCGGGCCTTTTGCAGGTAAGCCGCGAGCTTCAGGTGCAGGCGTTCCAGGCTCTGGTAATCGGCCGGAAACAGTTCCGGCTGAATGCCCAGCAGGTTGCCGCGATCGGCGGGCAGGCCTTCATTCACGGCCAGGGTGATGCGCAGGTCCGACAGGTAATGCGCCACGGGGCGCTCCTGGGTCCAGACCAGATACGCGGCGACGGCGGCAACCAGGGCCATGGAGACGGTAAAAGCTAGAAGTTTACGCATGGGGCAACAGACAACAGACCGGGTGCAGGGTTCGCGACTAGGGTAGGGCCCATGCAGCGGCTTGCCAAGGGGCGCTGTGCATTTGGATCAATAACTTGTCAGTTTCAGTCATTGAGCCGTTGTCCACCGCCTCTTAGTCTGTGGGACATAAACCGATGGGGTGCCATTCGAGCCCCCCACGTCCCGTGATGATCCGTTGTGGAGCTGTACCATGACCGCTGCTGCCTACCCGCACCTGCTGGCCCCGTTGGACCTGGGTTTTACCACCTTGCGCAACCGCACCCTGATGGGCTCGATGCACACGGGCCTGGAAGAAAAGCCCGGTGGTTTCGAGCGCATGGCGGCCTACTTTGCCGAGCGCGCCCGTGGCGGCGTGGGCCTGATGGTCACCGGCGGCATTGGCCCGAATGATGAAGGCGGGGTGTATTCCGGCGCGGCCAAGCTCACCACCGAAGAGGAAGCGCAGAAGCACAGGATCGTCACGCAGGCCGTGCATGAGGCGGGCGGCAAGATCTGCATGCAGATCCTCCACGCCGGCCGTTACGCGTACAGCCCAAAACAGGTGGCGCCGAGTGCGATCCAGGCGCCGATCAACCCGTTCAAGCCCAAGGAGCTGGACGAGGAAGGCATCGAGAAGCAGATCCAGGATTTCGTTACCTGCTCGCTGCTGGCTCAGGACGCCGAGTACGACGGCGTGGAAATCATGGGCTCCGAAGGTTACTTCATCAACCAGTTCCTCGCCGCCCACACCAACCACCGCACCGACCGTTGGGGCGGCAGCTACGAAAACCGCATGCGCCTGGCGGTGGAGATTGTGCGCCGGGTGCGTGAAGCGGTGGGCCCGAACTTCATCATTATCTTCCGTCTGTCGATGCTCGACCTGGTGGAAGGCGGCAGCACCTGGGAAGAAATCGTGCAGTTGGCCAAGGCCATCGAGCAGGCCGGCGCGACTATCATCAACACTGGCATCGGCTGGCACGAAGCGCGTATCCCGACCATCGCCACCAAAGTACCCCGTGGCGCGTTCAGCAAAGTCACGGCCAAATTGCGCGGTGCGGTGCAGATCCCGTTGATCACCACCAACCGCATCAACACCCCGGAAATCGCCGAGCAGATCCTCGCCGAAGGCGATGCCGACATGGTCTCTATGGCGCGGCCGTTCCTCGCCGACCCCGAGTTCGTCAACAAGGCCGCCGCCGGCCGCGCCGATGAAATCAACACCTGCATCGGCTGCAACCAGGCCTGCCTGGACCACACCTTTGGCGGCAAGTTGACCACCTGCCTGGTCAACCCGCGGGCCTGCTATGAAACCGAACTCAACTACCTGCCGGCCAAGCAGATCAAGAAAATCGCCGTGGTCGGTGCCGGCCCCGCAGGCCTGGCCGCTGCGACCGTGGCGGCTGAGCGTGGCCACCAGGTGACCTTGTTCGATTCGGCCAGTGAGATCGGCGGCCAATTCAATATCGCCAAGCGCGTACCGGGCAAGGAAGAGTTTTTCGAGACCCTGCGCTACTTCAATCGCAAGTTGCAGACCACCCACGTCGAGCTGTGCCTCAACACCCGGGTCGACACCGCACAACTGGTGGCGGGCGGTTACGACGAGATCATCCTGGCCACCGGCATTGCGCCGCGCACGCCGGCGATTGCGGGGATTGAAAACCCCAAGGTGCTGAGCTACCTGGACGTGATCCTCGAGCGCAAGCCGGTGGGCAAGCGCGTCGCGGTGATCGGCGCCGGCGGCATTGGTTTTGACGTGTCGGAATTCCTTGTGCACCAGGGCGTGTCCACCAGCCTCGACCGCGAAGCGTTCTGGAAAGAGTGGGGCATCGACACCCAGTTGCAAGCCCGTGGCGGCGTGGCCGGGATCAAGCCGCAACCCCATGCCCCGGCCCGTGAAGTGTTCCTGCTGCAACGCAAGACCTCCAAGGTCGGCGACGGCCTGGGCAAGACCACCGGCTGGATCCACCGTACCGGCTTGAAGAACAAGCGCGTGCAGATGCTTAACAGCGTCGAGTACCTGAAGATCGACGATGACGGCCTGCATATCCGCATCGGCGCCGAGGGTGAGCCGCAGCTGCTGGCCGTGGACAACATCGTCATCTGCGCCGGGCAAGACCCGCTGCGCGAGTTGCAGGACGACTTGGTCGCAGCGGGGCAGAACGTGCACCTGATCGGCGGCGCCGATGTGGCGGCCGAGCTGGATGCCAAGCGCGCCATCAACCAAGGCTCGCGCCTCGCCGCCGAGCTGTAAGACGACGCAAGGGGCGGTGTTAGACTACCGCCCCTTTTTCCATGCAGATGCCGCCCGATGGGTCCCTTTGACTGGCTTCCCCACGCCCCCCTTGAAGCCATGCAGCTCGATTGGCTCAATGGCGTCGAGCTGGCCGTGCTGCGCCTGGACCGCATCGACCCGCTGATCAGCGGCAACAAGTGGTTCAAGCTCACCGAACATCTGGCCCAGGCACGACAGGCCGGTGCCAGCGGCGTCATCAGCCTTGGCGGCGCTTACTCCAACCATCTGCACGCGCTGGCAGCGGTGGGCAAGCGCTTTGGTTTTCCCACCGTCGGCCTGTTGCGTGGTCACCCTCAAGACACACCCACAGTCCTCGACCTGAAAGCCTTTGGCATGCAGGTGCATTGGCTGGGCTATGCCGGCTACCGCGCGCGCCACGCGGAGGATTTCTGGTTGCCGTGGCGCGAGCAATATCCCGATCTTTACCCCGTGCCCGAAGGCGGCGGCGGGATGGCCGGGGCATTGGGATGCGGGGTCTTGGTCGAGCAGGCACGCAGGCAATTGAGCACCGTGGACTGGGCCGATTACGACGCCTGGTGGTTGGCGGCAGGCACCGGTACGACGTTGGCAGGTTTGGCGTTGGCAGAGGCGGGCGCGCATCCGGTGTACGGCGCAATGGCGGTACCGGATGATCATGGCGTGGCGCAGAACGTGAGTGCCCTGGTGCAGGGCGGTTATGAATTGCTGGACGCCAGCCGGGGTGGCTTTGGGAAGGTTGATCCGCTATTGCTCGAGTTTATCGAGAGCACTGAACAGGCCTGCGGTGTACCGCTGGAGCCGCTCTATACCGGCAAGGCGTTGCTGGCGTTGAAGCAGCAGATCGAGGCCGGGCGTTTCGTGCCCGGCACTCGCCTGATCTTTTTGCATACCGGCGGCTTGCAGGGCCGCCGAGGTTTTTAATCGTGCTTGATCAAATCGGATGGCCTCAACAGCTCCAGCAGTTTGGATCTGTCTTGGGGATTCTCACCGTATCGTGTCGCGACATACACCTCAAGGAGGTGAGTGAATTCCGCGGCAATGCTGTTGCCCTTTAGCGTCGCTACCCGCTCGCCGTCGATATAGACCGGGGCGCTGGGGTGTTCCCCTGCGCCCGGAAGCGAGATGCCGATGTCGGCGAGGCGGCTCTCGCCTGGCCCATTCACAACACACCCCATGACGGCGACATGCAGGTGCTCCGCGCCGGGAAACCGGGCTTTCCAGTCCGGCATTCGAGTCAGAATAAAGCCCTCGATGTCTTGCGCCAGCGTCTGAAAGAAGCTGCTCGTTGTACGCCCGCAGCCAGGGCATGCGACTACCGTCGGGGTGAACGCCCGCAAGCCCATGGCCTGCAGGATGTGTTGTGCAACCAGCACTTCCCGTGTGCGCTCACCGTTGGGTTCTGGGGTAAGGGATATGCGCAGTGTGTCCCCGATACCCTCCTGCAACAGTACCGCCAATGCGGTGGAAGAGGCGACGATACCCTTGGAGCCCATGCCTGCTTCGGTCAGCCCCAGATGCAGCGGAAACTCGCAGCGCCCCGCCAGGTCGCGATACACCGTGATCAAGTCCTGCACCTGACTGACCTTTGCCGACAACACGATGTGATTTGCCGGCAGGCCGACTTCAGTCGCGCGCCGGGCACTTTCCAATGCCGATTCCACCAAAGCCTCGCGCATCACCGCATCGGCGCTCTGGGCTTGGGCGCGCGCCGCGTTGGCGTCCATCATGCGCGCCAGCAAGTCGGGATCGAGACTGCCCCAGTTGACCCCGATCCTTACGGGTTTGTCGTAGCGGCAGGCGATCTCGATCATCTGGCAAAACTGCTCGTCGTGCTTGGCGCCTTTGCCGACATTGCCTGGGTTGATTCGGTACTTTCCCAATGCTTCGGCGCATTCAGGGTAGGCTGCGAGCAGGCGATGGCCATTGAAGTGGAAGTCACCCACCAGCGGTACGCTTACGTTGCGTCGGTCTAGCAGCTCTCGAATGTTTGCTACCTGAGCGGCGGCGTCATGACTGTTGACCGTGATCCGTACCATTTCGGCACCGGCCAACGCCAGGTTCTCGACCTGACGCGCCGTAGCTTGGGCGTCTGCAGTGTCGGTATTGGTCATGGCTTGCACGACGATCGGGTTATCGCTGCCCAGTGTCATCGGGCCTACAGTGACTTGTGTAGTGCGGCGTCGGGGGCGTGCACTGTTCATCGATTCGGCTCCTCTGGGTGCGTGCCTTACTGACGCGCAATCAATCCGGTAGGCAGGCGGAATTGCACATGTTCTTCACGGCCTGGCAGGGTTTCGATTTCCAGCGGCTCGATGCGTGCCAGGGCGGCGATGACATCGTCAACCAGTGCTTCCGGCGTCGAGGCACCGGCGGTAATCCCGACGGTTGTTCTCTCGTCAAACCACTCACGGCGAATTGCGTTGCCATTGGCAATCAAGTAGCTGGGCTTTCCATGGGCGCTCGCGATATCACACAAGGTCACGGCGTTGGCGCTTCTGACGCTGCCCACCACCAGAACCAGATCGGTACATAGACTCAGCGCACGTACGGCGGTCTGACGATTTTGTACGGCATAACAGATGTCCCGGGTATCGGGACCGACGATCTGTGGGTAGCGCTGCTTGAGTGCTTCGACGACAGCGCGTGTGTCGTCGACGCTGAGGGTTGTCTGAGTGATATAGGCCACGGGCGTGTGTTCCGGGAACGTCAGGGCCTGGACTTCTGCCACGTTACGCACCAGGGCGACGGGGGCGGGTATTTGCCCCATTGTGCCAATGACTTCGGGGTGTCCGGCTTCTCCAACCAAAACCAACCGGTAGCCCCGGGCGGCGTATTGACGGCCGTGATTGTGCACCTTGGTCACCAGCGGGCAGGTGGCGTCCAGGACCCGTAATTGCCGCTCACGGGCCTCGCTCTCCACGTCAGAGGCCACGCCATGGGCACTGAAGATGGTCACTGCATTTTCGGGTACTTCATCCAGCGCTTCGACAAACCGCGCACCTTTGTTGCGTAGGGTCTGCACCACATGTTGGTTGTGTACGATCTCGTGACGCACATACACCGGCGCGCCGAACTGCTCCAGGGCTTGTTCAACCGTTTCGACTGCCCGAACGACACCGGCGCAGAAGCCCCGGGGTTGGGCGAGGATGACTTTCATGGCGCACCTCTGGAGTCAGTGGTTCGAGGGTCGACGGTGAGGGCTAAGCTGCCGAAAGGGGCCAGAGGCGCATCGGCCGGGAACCCGAGCGCTTCGACCTGGGCAACTATCCGAAGCTGCACCGCGCCGGAAATAGCCGCGCTGTATGGGGCATGTCAGCTCTCCACGCGGACAAATGCCGGTTCGGGATCGAGTACGATGTGTCGTGAGCGGGTCCAGTCCCAACCCTTACCCCGGCTGTCCACGTACCGGTCGTTTTCCAGCAGCCAGCGTAAATTGCCCGCGCAGATCTGACCCAAACCATCCAAGTACATGCCGATACGATCGGCATCCGGGCGATTGGCGTAGCGGCGACGCAATACTTCGCAGAGTTCAACGCGGGTGCGGTCAGCATCGCGGATGCGTTGGCACAGGATGTCAGCAGCTTCCTGCGCGTTGTGGCCATGCGCCATGCGCAGGCTTTCCATCGCATTGAGGGTCACGCCGGCGGTATGCTCCTTACGGTGAGAAAGGATGTCGTTGACCAGACCGACGTGTTCGTTGGTGGCCTTAATGGCCAACCGCAGTTCCTGGTCCTGCGCCAGTAACTCAGTCAGATCGAGGTCGTAGAGAAACTCGGCCACCGGGAAGGAGGGAAAGAGGCCTGTGTTCGGGTGGCGCAGTTCAAGAAATTCGTCGAACGGTAGCACCGTTCCGGTGGCGACCAGCCTGGCTTCTTCTTCCACGCTTTCGAACCAGGCCTGCCACTCCTGGCAATAACGGCGATACACCGGTGCGGGCATCTGCTGCCGGAGTTTGCCAAAGATGTCCTGTGCGGCATGGGCGAAAGGATGTCCTTCCACCAACGCAACTTCGCCGTCATGGAACATTGCATGCCGGCCCAGGGGCATGTCGTCGATGGCCAGGATAAGACTGGTCACGCATGAGGTCTGAACGAGACGGTCGGCCGATCCCACAGGGAGTATCAGGCTGTCCCACATCGGAAGACGAAGCCGCAGGAAGCGAAGCAGTGCTGCCTCGTCGGTGAACGGAAGGAACTCGCGGACCCAGGCGGCATTGCGTTCGTCGATGATCGGATAGTCCGGGTGAATCCTGGGGAGGACGCTGCAGTACATCTCCGGAATGTAGAAGCTCACCTGAGGCGCGAGGGCCTGTACAGAATGACTCATGATTTGCTCCTTTTCAGCGCTTACGTGCGATGAAACTGAATGAGGATGCCTTGTCTTTTCGCAACGCGTCCGAAAAGTTGATTGCGATATCTCGCAGCTCGGAGAAGTTGGGGTTATGGCTGTCGGGGTAGTGCGCGTCGAGGTTGTCCTTGACGAGCCCGTACCAATGAATCACCTCCTCATTGGAGGGAGCAATGCGCCTGTCGATAATTTCAAAGCCGTTGTCTTCCAGGGCTTTTTGCAGGCTATCCGGCGTCTTGCGATGGCCTGAGGCGGCGCGATCTATGTTGTCGGGGATAAACGAATGGTAGGTCGCCAGGTCCACTTTATAGAGGCTCTCGGAAATGATTACCGTGCCGCCGGTACGCGTGCGCTGCGCCAACGATTGCAGGGTTTGCTGCAGAACCTGCGGCGTGAAGTGGAAAAGACTGCCTCGGAAAATGGCGAGGTCGTAGGGCAGCTCCGGGTCAGGCAACGTGCCAATGTCCTTGGCATTGCACAGGTACAGCCGAACTCTGGCCGCCAAGCCCTCACGGGCGATCACCTGGCTGGCATACTCCAACTGGGGGCGGCTGACGTTGACACCGTCGATGCGCTCGCAGTGCGGGTAACGTTTGGCCAGGAAACCCAGCACCGGCCCCCAGCCGCAGCCGATGTCGATGGCCCTTCGGATGGATTGCGAAGAGACGTCTGCACCCGCCTGTTCGGCCAGTTCGAACTGGTACTCCATGTGCCGCCGTCCGGATGCGTCGAGCGCAAGACTGTTCGGGTCCATCTTGTCGTCGAATACGCCGTACTGATACCAGAACTCATTACCGATTACCTTGCGCCAGTCTTCTGGGGGATCGGCGTATACGCTTTCGATTTTGCTCTGGTAGTCGTCGGCAGTGGCCCCGCGGATGACGTCGATAACAACCGCATTTTTGTGTACCTGCATAGCGGATTCTCCTGGAATAGAATTAAGGGCGTCGTACTAGGGTGAACGAGATCGAGGCAGTCGATCCCGGATTGGCCGCGTCACCCTGGAGCACGTGGAATGACAGTGATGCAGGCGAGCCGACGCGTAGGGTTGTTGTGGTGTTCATCGAGTGCTCCTATGAAAGACCTAGGGTTTGGTGGCCACCGAGTGGTGGATTTTCGAAGGCGGATGTATGAGTTCGGCCGACGCGATCGGGTGGTTGGAATCTTCCGGCACGTTGGTGGACCGCGCCGGATAGAATCGTGTCGCCCATCGACGAAAAGCTGCGATCCCTTTGTCGCCCTTCATCAGCCGCGGGTGATCAAGGTAGGCGCGTGCATTCCAGATGGGATTGTCGGCCTGGGTGAAGGTCACCAGCCAGCGTTTCGCGAGCGGTGCCAGCACGCCATATGCCACTTTTCTGATCGGCATGGGCCAGCGCTCGAAGAGATCGAGTTCCATCATGTCGATCCAGCTCATGGTCCACTTCATCGGCGCGGTAGGGGTGGAATACAGCATGGTGGTGAGGCGAAAACCAATCCGAGTCATCTCGCTGACGGCTTGTACATGCCCCAGGCCAATCTGCCGCATACGCATGCGCATCGGTTGCCCCTTCCAGCTGGCGGTGAGGGTGGTTTCAAACCAGTAATCACCCGCCTCGTGGGTCATCGCGGGTTCTGTGAGGCCATGCAACCAACCGAAATGGACTAGGTCGACGCTGTTTTCCCCAGTGTCCTGGCAGTAGCCGTTCAGATCCTGGCTGGTGTATTGGGGGGGGCCGTGAACGCGCTTAAGTTCCATTTCGGCACTTCCCAGTTTGGAGGTCGGTTCTGGTGGTCGGCCCACACTATCACCGCACCATTGATTTCTCTCATATGGCGTGTGGTGAGCGACACACCATAGGGCTTTGCGCCATCCCCGTTGCGTAAGCAATTGCCATCCAGTCCGAAGGCTAGGCCATGGAACGGACAAACCAGCTCTTCGCCCTGTACTTTGCCCCCTCCGAGGTGAGCCCCCAAGTGGGGACAATAGGGATCGATGGCACTGGCGCGGCCTGAGATTGTGCGATAAAGCACTAATTCCTGGCCCATGAATGGAACAGTGAGTACTGCACCTCGTTTGAGATCACGGCTGAAGCAGACGCGAAACCAGCCGTCGGGATAAGGTAGTGGAACGCGCATATCCCCAATGGCGCTGCGCTTGTTCGACGCGGGGGAATGGGCGTTGCCGGTGCAGATGACCTCGGGCGGGGAAGACTCATAAAGGCGGTCCTCCTTTTCCATCGCCAAGACGTCGGACAGCTCTTGTGCTGGGATGTCAGACATTTGAACTCCTGTAATGACGGTCTCGTGATTGACACGGCGAGCTAGTGAAAAGTCGTTGACCATTGACGCTGCCAGGACCTTTTTTGGGGGCTTTAGTCTTTCGTCCTACGGCGCATAGCTTTCGTTAGAAGGCGCGGCGGGCGATGACGCTGTAAGTCGAGAACTGGTTCTTAATCAGCGCTACCGAGACATTCACCGCCATCACGCGCAACTCCTCAAGCGGTGGCGGAATAGTGTCCACCGTGAAATGAGTCTCGATGTTTTTCTTGACGTCCATGAACCAGCGAGCAACGTCAATGTTCTCAGGCAGGACGCGCATATCCACCACATCGAGGCCGCTCTGCTCGATGACTTGCCGGAAATATTCCGGTGTCTTGCGATACTTGCAGGCGAGTCGATCGACATCGTCGTCGGTATCCGACTGGTATTGGTCGAGCGGCAGGTTGTAGAGATTGTCGGAGATGATCACGGTAGCGCCTGGTCTGAGCCGGGAAGCGAGTTTCGCCATGGACCTCTCATAGAGATCATTCGGGAAGTGCGATATGACACCCCGAATCGTAACCAGATCGTAGAGTTCGTCGGAGTTGGGCAAAAGATCGACGTCCTGAGCGTTGCAGAGATACAGATTGATCCGTTCGCTCAGCCCGTGCTCAGCATGATATTTGGAACAGTGCTCCAGTTGCCTGTGGCTGACGTTGATACCGTCCAGCCTTGAGCAGGAGGGAAAGCGGTCGGCCAGGTATTTGAGACCAAAGCCCCATCCGCAGCCGACATCAAGGATCCTATTGACTGGTCCAAAGTCGCTGCGATCGTATCCTGCCAGCTCCATCTGCCGATCGAAATAGCGCAGTCCTGACTCATCGGGTGAGATCGGCGGCCGCGAGCGAGGGTCGTCGTAGACGCCGAACTGAAACATCAGACGATCTCCGATCGCCTTGCGCCAATCCTCAGGGTCGTCCTGGTAGGTGTAGATGACCTTACCTTCGTATCCACTGGTCTCAGACCCTCGGAGTATGTGGTAGGGCGCTGCGGCACTTCCATGGCGGACAGTCACGGGCGGCAGTGGATGGTTGTGATTGATGGTGGGCTGGTTCATTGTAATCCTCCGCGACGCAGAGCCGAATTGCTGGTCGATACGAATGATGAAGAGGTAACCATTCCTGGCTGCGCCACTGCGGAGAGCTGACTATTGTTCAGCGCGACCGTGCCGAGGCGTTCCACAAAGTGCCTTATTAATGTCTCGATGCCGGCTGCATCGAGACTGCAAGTTGAGAGCAGCTCGGTAGTTTCGCCATGCAGGACGAACTCATCGGTTAAACCGAGTTGCAGGCACGGTGTCTGGATGTGTTTGGCAGCGAGCGCTTCGAGGCAGGCCGAGCCTGCACCGCCGGCTATGCAACCCTCCTCGATGGTGACGAGTGCGTCATGCGTGAGAGCCAGGCCCTGAATGAGTTGCTCATCGAGTGGCTTGATGAACCGTATGTTTGCGACGGTCGCGTTTAACTGCTCTGCGGCGATCGATGCTGGCGCAACCATCGAGCCAAAAGCCAGGATGGCAACGCGGTACCCCGCAGGTTGGCTTGTGGTGCGCCGGACTTCGCCTTTGCCAATCGGTAGGGGCATCAGCGTAGGTAGCGCAGTGACTGAATTGCCTTTCCCGCGCGGATAACGCACAGCGCTTGGCCCGTCCTGGAGCAACGCGGTATGCAACATCTGCCGACATTCATTTTCATCGGCAGGCGCCATGATCGTCAGGTTGGGCACACAGCGCAGATAGGCAATATCAAAGGCTCCGTTGTGGGTGGCACCGTCGGCACCGACGATACCTGCCCGGTCGATGGCGAATACCACCGGCAGATTTTGAATCGCGATGTCGTGAATCAACTGGTCATAGGCGCGTTGCAGGAAGGTCGAGTAGATCGCGACTACTGGCTTCATGCCTTCGGCGGCAAGCCCGGCGGCGAAGGTCAGGGCGTGTTGCTCGGCGATGCCGACATCGAAGTAGCGATCCGGGAAACGTCGTTCAAATTCAACCAGCCCCGAACCTTCGCGCATGGCGGGAGTAATGGCGACGACGCGCGGATCGTTTTGCGCCTCGTCACACAGCCATTGGCCAAATACCTGTGTATAGGTGGGGCTGCCTGGCGTGCCGGGAAGGATGCCTTGAGCCGGTTCGAACTTTCCGGGGCCGTGATAGAGCACCGGGTCAGTGGCGGCCGGTGAATAGCCGTGGCCCTTTTCTGTGATGATGTGCAGCAGTTGCGGCCCGCGCAGGTTACGCATGGCTGACAGGGCGGGCAGCAATTCGTCCAGATCATGCCCGTTGATGGGACCGTGATACTGGAATCCCAGCGCCTCGAACATCGGTGCCGGAGCAACGAGCCCTTCGAGCTTGATGGCGCAGCGGTTGAACCGGAGTTGGCCCAGGTGAGAACTCAGGGCGCCGACGGCAGGTGAAATCGACATGGCGTTGTCATTGAGGATCACCAGTAACGGCAATTCCCTGTACAGCCCGGCATTGTTCATGGCTTCGAACGCCATGCCGCCCGACAGGGCACCGTCGCCGATCACCGCAATGCAGTGGTGACGCTCACCTTTGAGGTGGGCGGCCAATGCCATGCCCAGGGTCGCCGAAATCGAAGTGCTGGAATGTGCGGTGCCAAAGGCGTCATAGCGCGATTCGCTGCGCCTCGGGAACCCCGAGATACCACCCGACTGACGGATGCCCGCCATGGCTTCACGGCGACCGGTGAGGATTTTATGCGCGTAGGCCTGATGCCCCACATCCCATACAAGCCGGTCCGTGGGGGTGTCGAACACATAATGCAAGGCGATGCTCAATTCGACGGTGCCCAGATTCGCGGACAGATGGCCGCCGGTCTTTGCAACGCTATGCAGTATGAAGGCCCGCAGCTCATCGGCCAGAGGCCCAAGCGCATTGGGGTGCAGCGCCCGTAAATCTTCGGGTATGTCGATGGTATTGAGTAGTTCGAACATGGTGAACACTCCGGTTGGCGCCAGCTAGACCTAACGATTGGCGGGCGCCAGCTCTTTCCAGGCGTGCACACCCGCCAGTCCAATGGACTCGAATATCCGTCGGAACCAGACAGTGAAGGTGCCGGGAGCGGCGTTGATGCGTGCATGGATCTGTGCAAGCGTCGTCCATTGCCACGCATGGGCTTCGTTGGGATTGGCAATTGGATCACCAGGGTTGACGCCAACGAAGATGTGGTCGAACTCATGTTCAATGAGCTGGTTTGAAACCGGCTCGCGATAAAGCAGTGTGGAGACTTTGCGCAGGGAACAGGTTATTCCCATCTCTTCCCGCAGGCGGCGTTCTGCCGCCGCCTTTGTCCGTTCGCCGGGGCGGGGATGACCGCAGCAGGTGTTGGTCCACAAGCCTTGAGAGTGGTATTTGCCGAATGCCCGTTGTTGCAGTAATAAACGGCCCGCGTCATCGAAGATGAACACCGAAAACGCTCGATGCAGTTGGCCTGTGCGATGTGCCTCCAATTTGGGGGCACAGCCTTTTTTACGGTCGTGTCGATCGACCAGAATCAGTAACTCGCTCATAACGAAGGCTCCATCCATTGTGTCTTCGCTACAGGGTTACGGCGAGAAAAATAATGTAGTGAACAGCAGACATGTACACGGGTAGGGCGAAACTTAGTGGGTGGGGTTTTACTTTTCAAGCGTTTTTTTAGAATGGATTTGCTGTGTTTTTCTTAAGTAATTGCGAGTTGTTATATATGGTGTTGTGCGCGTTGAGTGGCGCGTTTATTGTTTTTTATATGAAAATATATAGCTAAATTTTATAGGCGGTTAAGGTGCAGGTGCCAAAATCGAAAGGGTAAGTTTTGCGTGTAAAGAAGCTAGAGGGTGGAGCTATGTTGCAGCGCCTTTGTATTCTCGGTTCTACCGGGGCCATTGGCGACAGTACTTTAGCGGTAGTCGCAGGTAATCCGGATGCATTTGTCGTGTATGCGTTAAGTGCACATCGCAATATCGAAAAGTTGTTTAAGCAGTGTTTGAGGTATAAGCCCGCGCTGGCAATTGTCAGTGAGCCGCATCACGCCATTGAGCTTCAGGCCCATCTTCAAGCGGCGCAATTGCCCACAGAGGTCGGATGTGGCCTGGACGCCTTATGTGCCGCCAGCGCCGGAGAGTGCGATACGGTGGTCGCCGCGATTGTCGGGGCGGCCGGTCTTCTGCCCACGTTGAGTGCGGCCAGGGCCGGTAAAAAAATACTGTTGGCGAACAAGGAAGCGCTGGTTATGTCAGGCGCATTGTTCATGGACACGTCCCGTGAGTCAGGCGCGCTTATCTTGCCAATCGACAGCGAACACAATGCAATTTTCCAATGCCTGCAAGGCAGTCGTGATGGCCTGGTCGGGGTGGATCGCTTGATACTCACGGCGTCGGGAGGCCCGTTCAGGACGCGCTCCGTTGCCTCTCTGAAGGACGTCACGCCAAAGGAAGCCTGTGCGCATCCCAATTGGGTGATGGGCCGTAAGATTTCCGTTGATTCAGCGACGATGATTAACAAAGGCCTGGAGATCATTGAGGCTCGTTGGCTGTTTGACATTGCGCCATCCCGCATAGAAGCCTTGATACACCCCCAGAGTATCGTTCACTCCATGGTGGTATTTCGGGATCAGTCCGTGTTGGCTCAGTTGGGGCGTCCGGATATGCGCACTCCCATTGCCCATGCATTGGGCTATCCCCATCGCGTGCTGTCTGGCGTGCCCTCGTTGGATTTGACCCAATTATCCGGGTTGACGTTTGAACAGCCTGATCTGCAACGGTTTCCCTGTCTTGAGTTGGCAATGGCGGTGATTAATGAGCATCCAGAGGCCAGCGTTATATTAAATGCTTCCAATGAAGTAGCGGTGGACGCCTTTTTGTCTTCACGCATTCGTTTTACGGATATCGAAAGGGTTATTCGCCGTACCTTGCAGCGCGTTACCGCGACAACGCTTGATTCACTGGAGGATATTCTGGACAAGGACGAACAGGCACGCGCCGTCAGCCGTGAGTCAATTGCTTTGCTCTAGACCGCAGTGCCTCCGCAGCCCGCATGGAAGACCCTGCGGGCTTTGGCTATTTGCGTAAAGGATCAGTCAGCCGACTGGGTGAAGGCCCCGCCACGCCTGCCCGGCATCATCCGCAGCGCCGTGTTATCACGCATCACATAATGATGAAAGATCCCCGCCAACGCATGCAGCCCGATCAGCCAGTAACCGGCCTTGCCGAACCACACATGCCAGCCTTCAATCTCTTTGGCCAGCGCCTTGTTTTCAGCGATCAGCGGCGGCAACTCGATCCCATAGAACATCACCGAATGCCCCTCGGCACTGACGATCAGCCAACCGGCAATCGGCATGCCGATCATCAACGCATACAGCGCGAAGTGCATCAGCGTGGCCAGCAGGCTTTGCCATTGTGGCGGGGCGGGGACGATCTTGGGTGCAACCCCCAGGCTGCGCGCGAACAGGCGCAGCCACACCAGCACAAACACGGTGAGGCCGAACATAAAATGCATCTCGACGATCAACGTGCGTGCACCGCTGCCTTTGGGAAACTGTCCGCGTAACTCAATGCAGGCGTAGACCACCGCCAGCAGCACCACCATCAACCAGTGCAGCGCAATCGACATGGTGCTGTAGCGCGTATCGGAATTTTTCCACGGCATCGCTGGGTTCCTCACTCATCAGGGCAAATCTGTGGCGAGGGAGCTTGCTCCCGTTGGACTGCGTAGCAGTCCCCTTCTTTGTCAGCAAAGAGCGGGGCCGCTTCGTGCCTCAGCAGGAGCAAGTTCCTTCTCGCCACAGGTACAGTTTCTTCACGGAACAACATTGCGCTCTTAGGTGACGCAGTGAGTTAACTGTAAGCCTGTTTTGTGCGGTTTGCCCGGCGTGATGCCGTTGTCTTGACCTCTATCAGTCGCTTTGCGGCATTTCGCCACGGGCCAGGCGCTGGTTGATGTCGGCGATGACGGCCGGCAGGTCGGTAATGGTGTCGATCAGGTAATGGGGGCGGGAGCCTTCGAACATCGCTTCGATACGCGTGCGTTCGCTGGCCAGCGTCGCGGCGTCGAGGGCGCGGAACTGCGCGTAGGTCAGGCCCAGGGCATTGCCGGAGCAGGTCAGGGCCACGGTCCACATCCCGGCGCGACGGCCTTCGAGGATGCCCGGCACCGTGTCGTCGACCTTGACGCACGCCGCCACATCGTCGATGCCCAGGGCGATCACGTTGGCGAGTGCCTGGGCTGGCCATGGGCGGCCGTTGGGCACTTCGTCGGTGGCGACCACGTGGTCGGCGACGTAGCCGTTGGTGGCGGCCAGGGCGACCACTTTGTCCATGACTTGCTTGGGATAGCCCGAGCAGGAGCCGATCTTGATGCCTTGCCCGCGCAGTTGGCCGATGGTGTCGAGGGCACCGGGGATCAGCGCCGAGTGTTCGGCGATCTTCTCGATCTGCAACGGCATGAAGCGCTGGTAGATCGCGGTCACGTCGTCATCGGTGGGCGTGCGGCCGAACGCCTGGCGGTAGCGCTCGGCGACTTGCGGCTGGTCGCACAGGGTGCGGATATGGTCCCACTTGCCCATGCCCATCGGGCCACGGGCTTCTTCGATGGAAACCTGCACATCGAATTCGGCGAAGGCCTCGACGAAAATCTGCGTGGGGGCGAAAGAGCCGAAGTCGACCACGGTGCCGGCCCAGTCGAGGATGACGGCCTGGAGGGTGTTGGGGTTTTGATAGTTCATGGTTCAGATCCTGTGGGTAAGGGGCAATCAGATGTCCGACACTTCCATTTCTTCCAGCACCTCGGCGATCGCCTTGACCGCTGCGCGCATCCCTTGCGCATCGACATGGCCGATGCAGCCCACGCGGAATGTCTCCACCTGGGTTAATTTGCCGGGGTACAGAATGAACCCCTTGGCCTTGACCCGTTCGTAGAAGTCCTTGAACTGGTAGCGCGGGTCCTGCGGTGCGTGAAAGGTCACGATGATCGGTGCCTGGATCGCCGCCGGCAGGAAGCTGCGCAGGCCCAGTGCGGCCATGCCGTCGAGCAAGGCCTGGCAGTTGTCGGCATAGCGTCGGTGGCGCGCGGGCAGGCCGCCTTCTTCCTGGTATTGCAGCAGCGCTTCGTGCAGGGCGGCGACCACATGGGTCGGCGGGGTAAAGCGCCATTGGCCGGTCTTGGTCATGTAGCTGTGCTGGTCTAACAGGTCCATCGCCAGGGAATGGCAGTTGCCCTGGGCGGCGGCCAGCGCCTGTTTGTCGGCAAAGACGAAGCCCATGCCCGGCACGCCTTCCAGGCACTTGCCGGAGGCGGCGATCAGTGCGTCGAACGGCACTTCGCGGGCATCGATCGGCAGCGCACCGAAGGAGCTCATGGCGTCGATGATCAGGCGCTTGCCGTGGTGTTTGACGACCTCGGCGATCTGCGGCAGCGGGTTGAGAATGCCGGTGCTGGTTTCGCAGTGGATCAACGCAACGTGGGTGATGGCGCTGTCTGCCGCCAGCAGGCGGTCCACATCGGCGGCGGTGGTGGGCTGGTCCTCGGCGGTTTCAAAGGTGCTGAAATCACGGCCGAGCACTTCGCAGATCCTGGCCAGGCGCTTGCCGTAGGCGCCGTTGATCAGCACCAGCACCTTGCCGTCACGCGGGACCAGAGTGCCGATGGCGGCCTCGACCGCAAAGGTGCCGCTGCCTTGCAACGGCACGCAATGGTGGCTGCCTTCGTCGTGGAGGATCGCCAGCAATTGCGCGCAGACGCTGGCGGTGAGTTGGTTGAAACGGTCATCCCATGAACCCCAGTCCACCATCATGGCCCGGCGGGTGCGGTTCGATGTGGTCAGGGGGCCAGGAGTCAGCAGGATCGGCGCGGCAGGGGTCATCTCAAGTCCTCGCAAGGCATCGGGGGGTGAAGCTACGGCGCCTAAATTGCAGTTTGGCTTGTCATCAATCAAATTGTTTGTTGTTATGCGAGCTATCAGTGAGGCCGATAACCATGAACCTGTTCCAACTGCGCGCGTTCGACGCCGTGGCCCGCGAGGGCAGTTTTACCCGTGCTGCCGCGCGGCTGTTCATCAGCCAACCGGCGGTGACCGGGCATATCAAGGCCCTGGAGGAGCACTACCAGATCCCGTTGCTGCGTCGCACCGCGCGGCGGGTGGAGTTGACCGAAGAGGGCGCGCGGCTGGCGGCGATCACACGGGCGATCTTTGGCCTGGTGGACGAAGCCCAGACCATGCTGGAGGCCAACCGCCAACTGCTGAGCGGGCGCCTGGAAGTCGCGGCGGACGGCCCGCACCTGGTGATGCCGATGATTGCCAGCCTGCGCGCGCGCTACCCCGGGATTACCGTCAACCTGCGCCTGGGCAATGCTCAGGAAACCCTGGCCGCGCTGTTGTCCGAACATGCCGATGTGGCGGTACTCACCGAAGTGGAGCCGCGCAATGGCCTGCACCTGCAACCGTTGAGTGAGTCGCGGCTGTGCGCATTGGTGCCGGCCAGCCATGCGTGGGCGCAGCAACCCGAGGGTATTCGTCTCGAGCAACTCAACGACGTGATCATGGTGCTGCGCGAGCCCAGTTCCATCACCCGGCGCACCTTCGATGACGCCTGCATGGCCGCGAATGTGCAGCCCAAGGTGTTGCTGGAACTGGACAGCCGCGAGGCGGTGACCGAAGCCGTCGCCGCTGAGCTGGGGGTGGGCGTGGTCTCGTCCATGGAAGTCAGCCGCGACCCACGGGTGCAGGCGGTGCCGATTGAGGGCGAGGGGCTGGTCAACCGGCACCTGCTCGGTTGCATGGAGCGGCGCCGCTCGTTGCGCCTGATTCAGGCGGTTTTCGAGTTGGCGCCCTGAGGGTTTTTGGTGGAACGATGCGTTCTCGCGCTATAAACTCTGCCCCCAAAGCGCCGGCCAGTAGACGTTTCGGCGCGATGTATAGAAGAGAGTGAGTCATGGGCGCACAGTGGAAAGTCAAACATAAAGAAGCGGCATCCAATGCCAAGGGCAAGATCTTCGGCAAGCTGGTGAAAGAAATCACCATCGCCGCCCGCAACGGTGCCGACACCGCGACCAACGCCCACCTGCGTCTGGTGGTGGAACAGGCCAAAAAGGCCTCGATGCCCAAGGAAACCCTGGAACGCGCGATCAAGAAGGGCGCCGGTCTGCTCGGTGAAACCGTGCAATACCACCGCGTGACCTACGAAGGCTTCGCCCCGCACCAGGTACCGCTGATCGTCGAGTGCGTGACCGACAACATCAACCGCACCGTGGCGGAAATTCGCGTGGCGTTCCGCAAGGGTCAGCTGGGTGCTTCCGGCTCCGTGGCCTGGGATTTCAACCATGTCGGCCTGATCGAAGCCTCGCCGGACACCCCGGATGCCGATGCTGAGATGGCAGCGATCGAAGCCGGTGCGCAGGACTTTGAAGACGGCGAAGAAGAAGGCACCACCCTGTTCATCACCGAGACCACCGACCTGGACGCCGTGCAAAAGGCCCTGCCGGAACAGGGTTTCACCGTGCTGTCGGCCAAGTTGGGTTACATCTCGAAGAACCCGGTAAGTGGCCTGACCGATGAGCAGATGGCTGAAGTCGAAGCCTTCCTCGAAGGCCTGGACAACCATGATGACGTGCAGGATATGTTCGTCGGCCTGGCGGGCTGATTTATCAACTGAAGAAACGCGATCCAAATGTGGGAGGGGGCAAGTCGAATCGTCGCACCGCCCCTCCCACATTTGTTTAGTGGTGTCGGATGGATTGCAGCAGGGCGTTGATTTCTTCGAAGCCTGGTCGTGACAATACGTCGGGCTGACAACAGCTTTTCTGCAACGCTACCAGCGCCTCGTCAATCAACCCCGCTTCAACCCGCTCCAGCAATTCCCCCAGCAGCACCCCGAACGCGCGCACTTCAATGCGTTGCAAGGCTCGCGTTTCCAAGGTGTCTGCCTTGGCGTGGAACGACGCCGCGCCAAAGTCCCCGAGCAAGCAATCGCCCGCGTCATTCCACAGGATATTGTGCCCGTACAGGTCGCCATGGGTGATGCCGTGCCGGTGCAGATGCGCCGCCACGGAGGCGATGCCCAGGGCCATGCGCAAGGCTGTATCGACGCTGAAGCGGGTGGCGGGGTCGTAGACGTCGCGGGTGCACGAGGCCAGGCTCGGGAGGCTGGCGAGGTTGCGGTAGCTCGGGTCGATCAGGTCCATGACCAATGCGGCCTGATCCTCGGGGGCACCCACCACGCGGCCTTGCACCTTGATCAGGTTAGGGTGCAACCCGGCGGCGATGCAGGCCTGCATTTCGTGCAGCGGCGAGCCGTCGCTGGTGATCGTGCCTTTATACAGCTTGACGGCGACGGGATTGGCCATGGGTGTCCACAGGGCCTTGCGAATAACCCCCGAGGCACCTTCGCCCAGCACCTCGGCGAGTTCCAGTTCCGTCCAGGGAATAGCCGCTGTCGTGTCGTCCACCGCCACATCCACGGCCATTTCCACCGGGTTGCCCGCATAGGCCAACCACGTCAGGCTTGGCAGCGTCAACAGCCATTCGGGCAGGCGCGTGAGGCGGTTGGAGGCAATGCGGATCAGCTCCAGGTTGCTGCAGTTGGCCAGGCTCTGCGGCAACTGCGTCAGTTGGTTCCCGGCGAGCATCAGTTTCTGCAGCAGCGGCCGCTCGCCCAACTCGCTGGGGAGCTGGCTGATGCGGTTGTCGGTGAGGATCAGCCAGCGCAGCAACGGCGGCAGCGCGGCGGCGGGCACGTGGCTGATCTGGTTGGCCTTGAAGCCGATCATACTCAGTTTGGCGCATTGGCCCAGGCATTCCGGCAGTTCGGTAAAGGCGTTGTCCGAGCAGAACAGCACGCGCAGGTGCGGCAGGCGGTGCAGGTCGTCGGGCAGGCGGCTCAGGGCATTGCCGCTGAGGTTGAGGATTTCCAGGGAGTCGGCCAGCCCGAAGATTTCCTCAGGGAATTCGGTGAGCCCGCAGGACAGGTCCAGGCGCGTAATGCCGACCAAGTGGCCGGCCTTGAGTTGGGCGAGGGTATTCATGAACGGCGCGGTCACTCGGCAAGGGGGGCGTAAAAGGCGCTCATGATACCGGGTCGCACGCCCGTTGCGGGTCGGCCTGTTGCAATTGGTTCAGGCGGCTGGCGGTGCGCGCCAGGTCGATGGCCTGGCCGCTCATGGCCTGTGCCAGCGGTTGTTCGCCGATCAGGATCAGGTGCTTGTCCTTGTCGTAAAGCACGTCCACCAGGTTGATAAAACGTTGCTGCACGGCGATCGGGCAGTCTGCCAGGCGGGGCAGTCCGTCGATGACCCAGTGATCGAACGCCTCGCACAGCAACAGGTAGTCCATCACCGCCGTCAGCTGTTCGCACAGGTCGTTGAAGGTGAATACGATGGTGCGTGCATGATGCTGGCGGCAGATCAATGTGCGGTGGCCCACCGTCAGCGTCTGCGTCGGGCCGCCGCTGACAGGCAGGCCGAGCGCCGCACGCTGGGCCTGCGTGCCCGGCCATAGGTAGCAGCCGGTGGTAAAGCGCTGCACGGCATGGGCCTGGGGCAGGCTGCGAAAGTCCTCGGGCGAACTGACTTCCAGCACGTCCATACGCGCGGCAATCAAGTCGATCACCGGCTTGAAACGCTCGTGGTACAGCGGGTTGGGCAACAGCCCTTCGGGTGGATAGTTGGAGGTGACCAGCACCCACACGCCACGCTGGAACAGGGCCTTGAACAGCCGGGTAATCAGCATGGCGTCGCCGATGTCGTGCACGTGGAACTCGTCGAAACACAGCACGCGACAGCCGTCGAGCAGTTCGTCCAGGGTCATGGCCAAGGCATCGTCCGTCGCCTGGTGCGTGAACATACCGCGGTGCAGTCGGGCGAAAAACTCATGGAAATGCACGCGTTGTTTCTCGGCGATGGGCAGCGCCTGGAAGAAACCGTCCAACAGCCAGCTTTTGCCACGCCCCACCGGGCCGTGCAGGTACAGGCTGCGGGTCGGCTGGCTGGCGAGCAGGTGCCGGGTCTGGCGCGCCATCGCGGTGATGGCCTGGGCTTGACCAGCACTGAGGGTGTAACCCAGTTGTCGGGCTTTGTCCTGAAAGAACGTCTGGATGGGCGTGTCGTCCAGTGTGTCGGTTTTTTTACCGAGCAAACGACGGATAAGGGGGAGCACGGCCAATGCGAGTCACTCTGTAGTGCGGTGGTCGCTTACTTTAGGGCGCCGATGGCGATTTGACCAATCTAGAACGGCTGCAGGGGTGGCGTTGCCTGGCCGGCCGGGCTGACCACCGCATAGTTGTAGCCGCCGCCGGACCAGTATTGCGCTTGCAACCCATCCGCCGTGCGCTCGCCACGGGGCAGGAAGCCGTTGTCCGGGCCCGGTGGGCGGATGTAGAAGCTGATTCGCCGACCTTGGGCGTCCTGGTACAGCACCATGGCGGCGGCGCCTTGATCGGTGGTGAGCAGTCGTCCGCTGACGGGCGTGAAGCCCGCCTGGCTCAAGTCCGGCAGGCGATGGGCCTGATTGAAGTAGCGGTCGAGCCACGCCTGCATCGTGCCACTGTCCTCACCCTTGTAGTCGGCGGGCATGATGCCCTCCTGGGCAAACAGGCGGAACGCTTGCATCGCATCGGCCATCGGCAGCAGCGGCGTTTGCGTGGCTTCACGGGCCTGCCAGCCGCCGAGGCCACCGAGGCTGACGGCCATCAGCAGCACTGCGGCGGTAGCAAAGTGGCGGCGCGTCTGATGCTTGAGGCGCTGGCGAATCAGTGCCGGGTCCAGCGCCGGGTTGGCCGGTTGTTGCAGGGCGCCGCTCAAGGACGCGCGCAGCAATTGCGCGTCCTGCTGCCACGCCTGCACTTGGGCCGCCAGCTCGGGATGGGCGGCCAGGTAGGTTTCGAGCACACGGCGATCACTGTCCAGGAGTTGGTGATCGACGTAGGCATGCAGGTCGCGTTCGCTGGGGGGCAGGCTGATCATTTGAGTATCCGCAGGGAAGGGCTGGCGATGTCGCCATCGCTGAGTTGACGCAACGCTTGGCGCGCCCGGGACAGGCGCGACATCACGGTGCCGATCGGCACCTCGAGTATTTGCGCGACTTCCTTGTAGCTCAAGCCCTCCACCGACACCCACAGCAGCAGCGCGCGTTGTTCGGTGTTGAGTTGGTCGAAGGCTTGCAGGGTCGCCTGGGCGATGACGGTGCGCTCCACCGACGGCTGCGCATCATCGCGGCCGGTAAAGAATTCCAGCATGCGTGCATAGCGCCGGGTGCGGCGGTGGGTATCGAGGAACTGCCGGTAGAGGATCGAGAACAGCCAGGCGCGCAGGTCGCCCTCGATGCGTTTGTCGGCCCAACGGGTGATCGCCCGCTCCAGGGTCGCCTGCACCAGGTCGTCGGCACTGCTGGCGTTACGGGTCAGGGACACAGCGAAACGCCGCAGCCTGGGGATGAGTTCACGTAACGGTTCGTCGAGTTCATGCATGGGTGTCTGGCTGGTCACTACGCTGGGACTAGAGAGACGTCCGGCGTGAACGGTTATTCCCAGCCGTGGAAAATAAATCCAGGGCCTGGGAATAGAGTGGATCGGCGTTCGTCTTAATGCTCCGACCTTATGGTTACCCCCAAAGGCCTTCAGGCCCTGGAGTCTGTTCATGGTAGATCACTCATCACCGCCACGTCCCCCGTTAAGTACGGCGAGCCTGATCGCGCGACTAGCGGGTATTGGTGCCGTGGTCGCGGTTATGGCCGGGGCATTTGCCTACGTCAACGGCAGCCTCGACCCACAACGCCTGCGCCCGAAAACCCTGGTCAATGCCCTGGAAACCAACAACGGCGTGCACCCGGGATTCCGGCGTAACCATGCCAAGGGCGTGTGCGTGGCCGGGTATTTCGAAAGCAGTGCCGAGGCGCGTGCCTACTCCCGCGCCGAGGTGTTCAGCGCGGCCAGGACGCCGTTGATCGGCCGCTTCGCCTTGCCCAGCGGCAACCCCTATGCGCCGGACAGCAGTGTGCCGATCCGCAGCTTTGCCGTGCAGTTCAGCCTGGCCAATGGCCAGCAATGGCGCACCGGCATGAACAGCATGCCGGTGTTCCCGGTGGGCACGCCCGAGGCGTTCTACCAGTTGCTCAAGGCCGGCGCGCCGGACCCGGCCACCGGCAAGCCGAACCCGGCGAATATGCCGGCGTTTTTTGCCGCACATCCTGAGGCGGCGCCATTCCTGGCGTGGGTCAAGACGGCCAGGCCATCGGCCAGTTATGCGACCGAGACCTATAACGGTATCAATGCGTTTTACCTGGTGAGTGCCGAGGGCAAGCGCCAGGCCGTGCGCTGGGGCGTAGTGCCCCAGAGTCAGGATGCAGCGGGGGAGACCGCACCGACGGGCGCCGACTTTCTTGAGAAAGACCTGGTGCAACGCCTGGCCTCAGGGCCGTTGCGTTGGCAATTGAACATGACCCTGGCCAACCCCGGCGACCCGCTGGAGGACGCGAGCAAACCCTGGACCGGTGAGCACAAGGTGTTGAATGCCGGCACCCTGGTGCTGCAAAGCAGCCAGCCTCAGGCTGACGGCGATTGTCGCGACATTAATTTCGATCCGTTGATTTTGCCCAGCGGCATCGAAGCCTCCAATGATCCGCTGCTGGCTGCACGTTCGGCGGCGTATGCCAGTTCGTACCTGCGCCGTGCCGGTGAAGTCAGCCCCTTGCACAGTGCCCCAGCGGAGTCGAAGCCATGAATGCCCAACCGCGGTTTTTTGCCCCCCTGGCGCGCCTGCTGCACTGGTTGATGGCGCTGATGGTCATCGCCATGTTGTTTATCGGCGCAGGCCTGGCGGCGTCAGTGTCGGAGCGGCATGAGTGGTTGATCCACCTGCACAAGCCGTTGGGGATCGCGATCCTGGTGCTGGTGATCGTGCGCCTGGCGGTGCGCTTCTCCACCCGCCAGCCGCCGTTGCCGTCTGACTTGCCGCTGTGGCAGGTGCTGGCAGCCAAGGCGTCCCATCTGCTCTTGTATGGGTTGATGCTGGTATTGCCGCTGCTGGGCTGGGCGATGATTTCGGCGGCGGGCGACCCGGTGATGCTCAGCAGTTCGGTGCAGTTGCCGGCGCTGGTGGCGGCGGATGCACCGCTGTTTGCGCTATTGCGCAAGGCCCATGGGTATCTGGCCTACCTGCTGTTCCTGACGGTACTGCTGCACTTGGCAGCGGCGCTGTTCCATGGGTTGATTCGGCGCGATGGTGTGCTGCAGAGCATGACCGGCACCAAGGACTGATGTCGGGGGCCAGGGGCGTTAGCGCAGGACCGTGACCATATCGGCCACGGTGCTCAAGACGTCCTTGGCCAGCTGTTTGGAGCGTTCGCCTGACCAACCGGTTTTCGGATTGGGGGCGTCGTCGTTGTCCTTGAACGGCATTTCCAGGGTCAGGGACAGGCAGTCGTACTGCTCGCCGACGGCATTGCAGGCCAGGGTCATATTGGCTTCGCCCGGCAAGTCGCGGGTGTAGCCGTGGGTGGTTTGGAAGTCACGGGTCAGGGAGCTCAAATGGCTGCGGAAGCGTTTTTCCAGCGCTTCGATACGCGGGGTGTAGCCGGGGTTGCCTTCGCAGGCCGCAGTGAACACATAGGGAATTTCTTCGTCGCCGTGGATGTCGAGGAACAGGTCGACGCCGTACTGCTGCATTTGCTGTTGCACGAACAGCACTTCCGGGCTGCTCTCCTGGCTGGCGCTTTGCCAGGCGCGATTGAGGTCCTGGCCCATGGCGTTGGTGCGCAGGTGACCGTGGAAGGCGCCGTCGGGGTTCATGTTCGGCACCAGGTACAGGTCGGCAACGGCCAGGAGCTTTTTCATCTCGGCATCGCCATCCTGTTGCAGGCGTTCGATGATGCCCTCCATGAACCATTCGGCCATGTGTTCGCCGGGGTGCTGCTGGGCAATGATCCAGATATTGCGCCGGCCTTCGCCGCCTTTGCCACGTCGCAACAGTTGAATATCGCGGCCCTCGACACTTTTGCCGGTGGCCAGCAGTTGGGTGCCGGCGTACTTCAGGGCCTGGTCGATCAGCCAGTCGTGGCGTTCGCGGCTGTAGGGCTCGAAGTAGGCCAACCAGGCATGCTTCTCACGGGTTTCGAGGCTGATGTGCAGGATCTCGCCGTCGAAGCGCGTAGGGACTCGGAACCAGTTGACGTGATCATAAGACGCGACAGCGTTGTAGCCGCTCCAGGCGTGCTTATACGAAGAACCACCGGCGTTGCTCAGGCGAAAATTATGGGTGTGACCCACGTGCATGCCTTCGGCTTTGAAGTGGAACCATTGGTAATGGTGGCTGCGGGTATCGGGCTGGATGGCCAGCAGCAACTGGTAGGCGTCGCTGGCGTCGAGCACCTGGATATTGCCACTGTCGAAGTCGGTGCTGATCTTGATGGAGGTCAAGGCCACGGTCATAGTCTGGTTGCCTGAATATGAGTGTTGTGGCGGCTATATTACACAGGAGTCTGGTAAAGCCTGGATGCAAAATTGTTGCGGGGAGGGGGCGTCGTCCGTGACGCCGCCGCAGCTTAGAATCTATGAGATTGATTCTCAAGCGCTATTTCGCAGAGATGTGCGCTGCAGCACTGGACTGGCTTTCTTTTGGCGATGGTCTTTTGCTACCATGCGCGCCATCAAGCAACACACAGTCTTCATTAGCCTGAAGCCATGCCAGGGAAACTGGCAAAAAAAAGACCCGGCCAAAGAGCCGGGTCAAAAACCGTGATTAGCCTGATGAGGAGATATTCCAAGAGTCCGACCTAAGGTCCCTTGGTCTATCGACTGATCTCGCGATCAGCTGGGTCCAATAATAATCATTATCATTTGCAAGTCAAATGTTTTTATCCATGGGATAGAAATATTTTTCTTTCGCGGCTGTTATCCGTTCGCCCGAACCTCCGGTGCCTGCAACGACCGCTCGACCATCGCCTTCGCCATATCAATCAAATACACCACTGAAAACGCCAGGTCGCGCTGGTTGCCCTGATGGCTGCTCGCTGATTCGTAGGCCGTGGCGGCGGCACTGCGCAACAGGTCCGAGGCGTGCACCAGGGCTTCCTCCTGGCTGATGCCGGGCTTGATGGCGAAAAAGCTGTCATCCGGGACGGGTGCTGACATATTTTCTTTCAAGTAGAAGTCCAAGGCACGCTGGGCAGCACCGCTGCTGCGCAGGTTTTGCACGTCATCGTTTTCGGGTGTTTCAGGCAGGAGATACGGGCTCGTCGTCATAAGGGGCGGTACTCTGGGTGGGTGTCGAAAACCTTATGCTCAATGATAGTACGTATCGTATTTATGTCGTTTTGTGGATTACTACAAACTGTTTATTGCCCTGGAAACTGGCTGACGTATTGTCGGCGGCCATGGATAAATGGATAGCGTTGGTCAAGGCCAACATGAAAGACCGCAAGGTCACCCAGGGTGAGCTGGCTGAACGCTTGGGCATGTCCCAGGGTGGCGTTGGCCACTGGCTCAACAAGCGCCGCGTGCCGAGCCTGGTGGACATGAACCGGGTGCTGGCGGAGCTGGGACTGGGCGACCTGGAAGTGGTGCAGGAGCTGCGCGAGAAGGCCGACGAAGTCCGTGGCCCGGCAAAACAATACACGTCGTATTTTCGCTACCCGATCAGCGAGTGGAAAGGCTTGTGTGACATTCGCGAAGAGCGGCCGGCCTATGGCGCCGCACGCTTCGAGCTGACGGATTACCACGCCCGGGGCGACGCCTTCTGGCTGCCGGTGACAGGCGACGCCATGACCGCGCTCAGCGGCCCGAGCATCGCAGCGGGGATGATGATCCTGGTGGATCCGGCCATCGCCGCCGAACCGGGCAAATTGGTAGTCGCCCAACGGGCCGGCAGTAGCCAGGCGACCTTCCGGCAGTTGCTGGAAGAGAGCGGCCAGCTCTATCTGGTGCCGCTCAACCCCACCTACCCGAAACTGCTGTTCACCGTTGATTGCCGCATCCTCGGCGTCGTCGTGCAGGCTACGGTGAAGTTCTAGTCCGCCGTTTCGAGCTCCACCAACGCACACCCTTCGGCAACCATTTCGCCCTCCTGGCAGAACAGCGCCTTGACTACCCCGGCCTGGGGCGCGCGGATGCTGTGCTCCATCTTCATCGCTTCGAGCACCACCAACTGGGTGCCGGCCTCGACCGTTTGGCCGACGTCCACCAGTACCCGCACGATGCTGCCATTCATGGGTGCCGTGAGGCCGCCCTGGTGCGACTGGTTGGCCTCGACAGCGGCAATCGGATCGAACAGGCTCACGCCCTGCATCTCGCCGTCCCAACGCAGGAAAACCGTGTGCTCGTTGCGCACTGCCAGATGTGAATGACGGACGCCCTGGTGTTCGATCACTAACTGTTCGCCCTGCAATGTCGCGGTGTCTGCGGCCAGCGTCACCAGGCGGTCCTGGCCATTGCAGCTCAAGTGCAGCGAGACCTCGGCGGGCAGTCCTGCACGGAATCCACCGGTGTCCGCCCATGGCCCGTCACCTGGGGGCAAGCTCTGCATGAAGGCAGAACCTGCGGCCTGCCAGAATTCATCGCTCAACGCGCCGGGCACTGGCAGCAGATCGTCCTGATAGCGCGGAATAAACCCGGTATCCAGCTCGGCGGCTGCAAATGCCGGATGACCAATAATGCGCCGCAGGAAGCCCAGGTTGGTCTTCAGCCCACCCACGGCAAACTCATCGAGCATGCTCAGCAAGCGCAGGCGCGCCTGTTCACGGTCTTCGCCCCAGGCGATCAACTTGCCGAGCATCGGGTCGTAGAACGGCGACACGTCGTCTCCTTGCTCGACACCACTGTCCACGCGACGCCCCGGGCCCGGCGCGGACTCGCGATACAGCGCCAGGTGCCCGGTGGCGGGCAGGAAGTCGTTGGCCGGGTCTTCGGCGTACAAGCGCACTTCAATCGCATGGCCGATCAGCGGCACCTGCTCCTGGGTGATCGGCAGCGCCTCGCCCTGGGCGACGCGAATCTGCCAGGCCACCAGGTCCAGGCCGGTAATCGCTTCGGTGACCGGGTGTTCCACCTGCAGCCGGGTGTTCATCTCCATGAAGAAAAACTCGCCGCGCGCATCCAGCAAGAACTCCACCGTGCCCGCACCGACATAACCGATGGCCTGGGCCGCACGCACCGCCGCTTCGCCCATGGCCTTGCGCTGTGCAACGCTCAGCCCCGGTGCCGGGGCTTCCTCGACGACCTTTTGGTGGCGGCGTTGGATCGAGCAATCCCGCTCATTGAGGTACAGGCAATGCCCATGCTGATCGGCAAACACCTGGATCTCTACGTGGCGTGGCTTGAGCAGGTATTTCTCCACCAGCATCTGCCCATTGCCGAAGGACGACAGCGCCTCACGTTGGGCCGAGGCCAGGGCGTCGGCGAGCTGGCTGACATCCTCCACCACCTTCATGCCCTTGCCGCCGCCACCGGCCGTGGCCTTGAGCAGCACCGGATAGCCGATGCGCTCACAGGCGGCGCGGAAGGTTTCCAGGTCCTGCTCTGTGCCGTGATACCCAGGCACCAGAGGCACGCCGGCGGTTTCCATCAGGGCCTTGGCGGCGGATTTACTGCCCATGGCGTCGATGGCCGAGGCGGGCGGCCCGAGGAAGATCAGGCCCGCCGCCTCGATCGCACGGGCAAACCCGGCGTTTTCCGACAGGAAGCCGTAGCCTGGGTGAATGGCCTGGGCACCGCTGGCCTGGGCGGCGGCGATCAGTTTGTCGATTTGCAGGTAGCTCTCGGTGGCCTTGCTGCCCCCCAGGTCGACACGAATATCCGCCTCGCGGCTGTGTCGCGCATCACGGTCGACGGCGCTGTGCACCGCCACGGTGGTCAGGCCCATGGCTTTGGCGGTGCGCATCACCCGGCAGGCAATCTCGCCGCGGTTGGCCACCAGTACGGTGGTCAGCGTGCTCATGAACGCGGCTCCTGGGGCTGCCAGCTGGGTGGGCGTTTTTGCAGGAACGCGCGCAAGCCCTCCTGGCCTTCGGCGCTGACACGGATGCGCGCAATGGCATTTTCGCAATAGCGGCGCAGGGCAGGGGTGAGCGCGCCGTTACCGACTTCGCGCAGCAGGTCCTTGCTGGCGCGCATCGCTGCCGGGCTGTTTTGCAGCAGGTTAGTGACCCACTGTTCCACCTGCTGGTCCAATTCACCAATCGGGTAGCTTTCCGCCAGCAGGCCGATTTCCCGTGCACGCTGGCCGCCAAAGCGCTCGGCGGTCAGGGCATAGCGCCGCGCCGCCCGTTCGCCGATGGCCTGCACCACGAACGGGCTGATCACGGCCGGGGCCAGGCCGATGCGCACTTCCGACAGGCAGAACTGCGCGTCATCGGCGCCGATGGCCATGTCGCAGCAACTGATCAGGCCCAGCGCGCCACCGTAGGCCGCGCCTTGCACTACTGCCAGGGTGGGGATTTTCAGCTTGGCCAGGTTGTACATCAGCTCCGCCAGTTCGCGGGCGTCGTCCAGGTTGGTGTGGTAATCCAGCTCGGCCGACTGCTGCATCCAGGCCAGGTCGGCACCGGCGCTGAAGTGCCTGCCGCGCCCCCGCAGGACCAGGAAACGCAGGGACGCATCACCTTGCACATGGTCGAGGGCGATGATCAGTTCGCGGATCATCTCGGCGTTGAACGCGTTGTTCTTGGCTTCTCGGCTGAGCCACAGGGTGGCAAAGCCACGGCTGTCGGTGATCAGTTCGAGGGTATTGAAATCGCTCATGGGTACGGCTCCATTTACATGCGGAACACGCCGAAGCGGCTCGGCTCGATGGGGGCATTCAGCGCGGCGGACAAGGCCAGGGCCAGCACATCGCGGGTCTGCATCGGGTCGATGACGCCGTCGTCCCACAGGCGTGCGCTGGAGTAATAAGGGTGACCCTGGGTTTCGTACTGGTCGAGGATCGGCTGCTTGATCGCCGCTTCCTCTTCAGCGCTGAAACCGACGCCTGCCCGTTCAGCCTGCTCACGCTTGACCTGCACCAGCACGCCTGCGGCCTGTTCGGCGCCCATCACACCAATCCGCGCGTTGGGCCACATCCACAAAAAACGCGGGTCATAGGCGCGGCCGCACATGCCGTAGTTGCCGGCGCCGAAGCTGCCGCCGATGATCACCGTGAATTTCGGCACCTTTGCACACGCCACTGCGGTCACCAGCTTGGCGCCGTGCTTGGCGATGCCCCCGGCTTCGTATTTCTGGCCGACCATAAATCCGGTGATGTTCTGCAGGAACAGCAGCGGAATCCCCCGTTGGCAGGCCAGCTCGATAAAGTGCGCGCCTTTTTGCGCGGCTTCGGCGAACAGAATCCCGTTGTTCGCCAGGATCGCAATCGGGTAGCCGTGCACATGCGCGAAGCCGCACACCAGGGTGGTGCCGAACAGCGCCTTGAACTCATCGAACACCGAGCCATCCACCAGCCGTGCGATCACTTCGCGCACATCGAACGGCTGCTTGGCATCGGCCGGGATCACGCCGTAGAGCTCTTCGCTGTTGTACAACGGCGCCACGGGCGTGCGTTGCAGCAATTGGCCCTGCTTGCGCCAATTGAGGTTGGCCACGCTGCGGCGGGCCAGGGCCAGGGCGTGTTCATCACTGTCGGCATAGTGGTCGGCCACACCGGATATCCTGCAGTGCACGTCGGCACCGCCGAGGTCTTCGGCGCTGACCACTTCACCGGTAGCCGCCTTCACCAATGGCGGGCCGGCCAGGAAGATGGTGGCTTGGTTGCGCACCATGATCGCTTCGTCGGCCATGGCCGGCACGTAGGCGCCACCGGCGGTGCACGAGCCCATCACCACGGCGATCTGCGGGATGCCCTGGGCACTCATGTTGGCCTGGTTGAAGAAGATCCGCCCGAAGTGTTCGCGGTCGGGAAACACTTCATCCTGGCGCGGCAGGTTGGCGCCGCCGGAATCCACCAGGTAAATGCACGGCAGGCGGTTCTGCTCGGCGATGGTCTGGGCGCGCAGGTGTTTTTTCACCGTGAGCGGGTAGTAGGAGCCGCCTTTGACCGTGGCGTCGTTGGCGACGATCATGCATTCGACGCCTTCCACGCGGCCGATGCCGGCGATCACGCCGGCGGCCGGCACGTCTTCGCCATACACCTGATGGGCGGCCAGTTGGCTGAGTTCGAGGAACGGCGAGCCTGGGTCCAGCAGGCGATTGATGCGCTCGCGCGGCAGCAGTTTGCCGCGCGAGGTGTGGCGCTCCTGGGCCTTGGCGCCGCCGCCTTGCTGCACATGGGCGAGCAGGGTGTGCAGGGCGTCGACCTGTCGGCGCATCGCCGCGCTGTTGCTGGCGAACTCCGCCGAGCGTGGGTTGAGCTGGGTGTGCAAGGTGGCCATGGGGCGCTCCTTCAGCGGGTTTCGTTGAAGAGTTCGCGACCGATCAGCATCCGCCGAATCTCACTGGTGCCGGCGCCGATTTCATACAGCTTGGCGTCCCGCAGCAGGCGCCCGGCGGGGAATTCATTGATGTAGCCATTGCCGCCGAGGATCTGGATCGCGTCGAGGGCCATTTGCGTGGCGCGTTCGGCGCTGTACAGGATCACCCCGGCCGCATCCTTGCGCGTGGTTTCGCCGCGTTCGCAGGCCTGGGCCACCGCGTAGAGGTAGGCGCGGCTGGCGTTGAGCTGGGTGTACATGTCGGCGACCTTGCCCTGGATCAGCTGGAACTCGCCGATGCTTTGACCGAACTGCTTGCGATCGTGGATGTAGGGCACGATCAGGTCCATGCACGCCTGCATGATCCCGGTGGGGCCGCCGGACAACACCACGCGCTCGTAATCGAGGCCGCTCATCAGCACTTTCACGCCGCCGTTGAGCACGCCGAGGATGTTTTCTTCCGGCACTTGTACGTCATCGAAGAACAGCTCGCAGGTGTTGGAGCCACGCATGCCGAGCTTGTCGAATTTGTTGCTGCGGCTGAAGCCTTTCCAGTCGCGCTCGACGATAAACGCGGTGATGCCGTGGGGGCCCTTTTCCAGGTCGGTCTTGGCGTAGATCACATAGGTGCTGGCGTCGGGGCCGTTGGTGATCCAGGTCTTGCTGCCGTTGAGCACGTAGTGGTCGCCGTGCTTGTCGGCGCGCAGTTTCATCGAGACCACATCGGAACCGGCGTTGGGCTCGCTCATGGCCAGGGCGCCGACGTGTTCGCCGCTGATCAGTTTGGGCAGGTACTTGAGTTTCTGTTCGTGAGTACCGTTGCGGTTGATCTGGTTCACGCACAGGTTGGAGTGGGCGCCGTAGGACAACGCCACCGAGGCCGAGCCACGGCTGATTTCTTCCATGCTCACCACGTGGGCCAGGTAGCCCAGGCCGGCGCCGCCGTATTCTTCCGGTACGGTGATGCCCAGCAGGCCCATGTCCCCGAACTTGCGCCACAGGTCGGCGGGGAACAGGTTGTCGATGTCGATCTGTGCCGCACGGGGCGCGATTTCCTTGGCCACGAAGGACTGCACCTGGTCGCGCAGCATGTCGATGGTTTCACCGAGGGCGAAGTTCAGGGACGGGTAACTCATGGACAGGCACCTTAATGTGAGCGTTGTTGTTGTGTGGAGGGCGCGTCAGGGAAAGGGCGCTCACCTTTACGTTAACGTAAGCTTGCGTTACGGCGCTGTCAATCGTAGTTTACGTTTACGTCAACCTACAAAAAAGACAACAGGGGTCGTTATGGATCAACCGCATCCGAGCTACAGCCGTGGCTCCCAGGACAAGAGCCTGCTGGCCATGACCATTGGCCAGGCCTTCGATCGCACCGTGGCGCAATACCCCGATGGCGAAGCCCTTGTGGTGCGCCATCAGCAGCGTCGCTACACCTGGCGGCAACTGGCCGAGACCGTCGAGGTGTACGCCCGCGCGTTCCTGGCCTTGGGTATGCAGACCGGCGACCGCCTGGGTATCTGGGCGCCCAATTGTGCCGAGTGGTGCATCAGCCAGATCGCCAGCGCCAAGATTGGCGTGATCCTGGTCAATATCAACCCGGCGTACCGCAGCAGTGAACTGGACTACGTGCTCAAGCAGTCCGGCTGCGAGTGGCTGGTGTGCGCCGGCGCGTTCAAGACCTCCGACTACCACGCGATGCTGCAGGCATTGCAGCCTGAGCTGCGCGGCATGATCAGCCTCGACCCCAGCCCGCCCCCGGGCTTCCTGCCCTGGTCGGAACTGGCGGCCCTCGGTGCTGGTCTGCCGCCCGAGCAATTGCACAGCCGCCAGGCCAGCCTGCACTTCGATCAAGCCGTCAATATCCAGTACACCTCCGGCACCACCGGTTTCCCCAAGGGCGCCACCCTCAGCCATCACAACATCCTCAATAACGGCTATATGGTCGGCGAAAGCCTGGGCCTCACCGCGCAGGACCGCCTGGTGATCCCGGTGCCGCTGTACCACTGCTTCGGCATGGTGATGGGCAACCTGGGCTGCATCACCCATGGCACCACCATGATCTACCCGAATGACGGCTTCGATCCACTGCTGACCCTCACCGCCGTCGCCGAAGAACGTGCCACCGGCCTGTACGGCGTGCCCACGATGTTTATTGCCCTGCTCGATCACCCACGCCGGGGCGAGTTCGAGCTGTCCACCCTGCGCACCGGCATCATGGCCGGCGCCACGTGCCCCATCGAGGTGATGCGCCGGGTCATCGGCGAATTGCACATGGGCGAGGTGCAGATTGCCTACGGCATGACCGAGACCAGCCCCGTATCCCTGCAAACCGGCGCGGATGACGATCTGGAGCGCCGCGTGACCACCGTCGGCCGCACCCAGCCGCAACTGGAAAGCAAGATCATCGATGAAGCCGGTAACACGCTGCCCCGTGGCCAGGTCGGCGAACTGTGCACCCGTGGCTACAGCGTGATGCTTGGCTACTGGAACAACCCCGACGGCACCCGCGAGGCCATCGACGCTGCGGGCTGGATGCACACCGGCGACCTGGCCACCATGGATGCCCATGGCTATGTGTGCATCGCCGGGCGCAACAAGGACATGATCATTCGCGGTGGCGAAAACGTGTACCCGCGCGAGGTGGAAGAGTTTTTCTTCACCCACCCGGCGGTGGCCGATGTACAGGTCATCGGCATTCCGGACGAGCGCTACGGCGAGGAGATCGTGGCTTGGGTCAAGCTACATCCCGGTCATGTGGCCAGCGAACAGGAACTGCAGGCCTGGTGCAAGGGCCGCATCGCGCACTTCAAGACGCCCAGGTACTTCAAGTTCGTGGAGGAGTTTCCGATGACGGTGACGGGCAAGATCCAGAAATTCCGCATGCGCGAGATCTCGATCGAAGAGCTGGGGGCAAGGCAGGGTTAAAGGCCAGAAAGCACAAAGGGGACCCGAAGGTCCCCTTTAATTTGTCGTTGCGTGCTCTTTTTTTATTATTGAGGGGCGGTCTATTGTTGTTTTTGGCAACCGTTACCCTTTACCGCTGTTTTTGGCGACCCCCATCCGGGGTCAAGAGCAAACGTATTTTTTTGAGCGCTGATCTGCTTCTTCGTTAACGATCCAACCAGTGGGTAGCTACCTGAGGTAGTTTTATTTTTCTCTAACCGGTTGCGGGTTTCGGCATGCCGTACCCTGCGAAGCACATCTTCTCCAAAAAAATCTGTTAGCTGCGTCTCTGCCGTGTTGTTTTTGTTATGTCAGAGTCGTTTCGTCTTATTTTTATTAGGTTTGGCGCTTTTTATTCTTGTTATGCCATAGAGATAGCAGAAGGCGTGCCAACTTTTTAAATTCCTTTAAAATCAATAAGTTAATTTTTTAGTAGGCCTTGACCTACAGAAAATACGACAAAATATGTTCCCGTGTTACTCGATGTGTAGCCGTGCGGTAACACATTGTCACGGCTACGCTACTCAACCGGCTGTCCGCGCCTTGGCTACGCGCGAGCCCGTGGGACGGCCGAGGACATGGCTGATTTGCAGGCCCGCGCGAATCAATGCGTCCAGGTCGATGCCGGTGTCGATCCCGAGGCCATTGAGCAGGTACAGCACATCTTCGGTGGCGACGTTACCGCTGGCGCCCTTGGCATAGGGGCAGCCGCCGAGGCCTGCAATAGAGCTGTCGAATACCGTAATGCCTTCCAGAAGGCCGGCATAGATATTGGCGATGGCCTGGCCATAGGTGTCATGGAAGTGGCCCGCCAGTTTGTCCCGTGGCACCTGCGCGCCGACCACCTCGAACAGCCGCCGCGTGTTGCCCGCCGTGCCGGTGCCGATGGTGTCGCCCAGGGACACCTCGTAGCAGCCCATGGCATACAACTCCCGCGCGACCGCCGCCACCTGTTCCGGCGCAATCTCACCTTCGTAAGGGCAACCCAACACACAGGACACATAGCCGCGCACGCTGATGCCGTGCTGCCTGGCCGCCGCCATGATCGGCGCAAAACGCTCCAGGCTTTCGCTGATGGAACAGTTGATATTGCGCTGGGAAAACGCCTCGGAGGCTGCGGCAAACACCGCCACTTCCTTCACGCCCGCCGCCAGCGCGTCCTCGAAACCACGCAGGTTTGGCGCCAGCGCACCGTAGGTTACGCCGGGCTTGCGCTGGATCTGCGCGAACACGTCGGCGGAACCGGCCATTTGCGGCACCCACTTGGGCGAGACAAAACTGCCGACTTCGATATAGCTCAGGCCCGCCGTGCTGAGGGCATCCACCAATTGGACCTTGTCGGCCACGCTGATGGGCTGGGCTTCGTTCTGCAGGCCGTCGCGCGGGCCGACTTCCACCAGGCGCACATGGGAGGGGAGGGACATGGCAGCTACCTTCTGATCAATGGCCAACCTGGCCCATGGTTTGCGCCAGGGCCTGGGTGCAACGCTCTTCGGCGGTGTCCAGTTCCAGCTTCATTTGTTCGATATCCAGCAGTTGCTGTTCCAACTGCTCACGGCGCTCGGCGATCTTGGCCAGCATGCTGTTGAGTTGGATCTGGTTGCCGCCGGTGGGGTCGTAGAGTTCGATCAGCTCACGGCACTCGGCCAGGGAAAAACCGATGCGTTTGCCCCGCAGGATCAGCTTGAGGCTGACCTTGTCCCGCGCCGAATAAATGCGCTCCTGCCCCCGGCGTTCCGGGGCCAGCAGGCCTTGTTCTTCATAGAAGCGAATGGCGCGGGTAGTGATGTCGAGCTCGCGGGCGAGGTCGGAGATGCTGTAGGTCGTGCTCATGGGGGCGCTCAAGAAGGTCTTGGCGCTAAGCTAATGTCAGGTTGACGTAAACGTCAAGGGCCGCTGCGCAGCCCATCGGGGCAAGCCCCCTGCCACAGGGGGCGCTCTTCAGCCTCAGGCCTGTTGTTTGTCCAGCTTCTTCTCGTGGGCGGTGACTTGCTGGCACAACTCGATCATCTGCTCGCGCATCCAGCGGTTGGCCGGGTCCTGGTCGGTGCTTTCATGCCAGTACAGGTGGGTTTCCACCGGTGGCACGTCGTTGACCGGCAGGTTGAACCAATGCAGCTCATGGCGGCGGGCGAAACGTTCGGGCACGGTCATGACCATGTCGGTCTGCTGCAACACTTGCGAGGCCATCAGGTAATGCTGGGAGCGCAGGGCGATCTTGCGCTGGATGCCCATCTTGCCCAGGGCCAGGTCGACATGGCCCAAGCCGTTGCGGCGGCTGGAGATATGGATATGGGTCAGCGACAGGTAGTCATCCAGGGTGAACTTGTCCTTGCCCGCCATGGGATGGCCCTTGCGCATGGCGCACACGTAGCGGTCTTCCATCAGCTTGACGTGGCGCACCTGCGGGTCGGTGTTGAGCGGCGCATCCACGGCAAAATCCAGGCGCCCGGCCGCCAGTTCCTTGGTGGTCTCGCGGCGTTTGGACAGGAAACTCTCGATCACCACGGTGGGCGCCAGGCGGCGCAGGCGTTGGAACAGCAGCGGCAGAATCACCGCTTCGGTGAGGTCGGTCATGCTGATGCGGTAGGTCTTGGCCGCCTGCTGCGGATTGAAGATGCGGCTTTCCTGCACCGACACCCGCAGCAACGACAGCGCATTGCGCACCGGGCCGATGATGTTCTGCGCCATCGGCGTGGGCACCATGCCCTGGGCGGTGCGTACGAACAGCGGGTCGTTGAACGTCTCGCGCAGGCGCGCCAGGGCGTTGGACACCGCTGGCTGGGTGATGCCGACAATCTGCCCGGCGCGGGTCAGGTTGGCTTCGGTGTAGATCGCGTCGAAGACGATAAAGAGGTTGAGGTCGACCTTGCTCAGATTCATTGGGTTGCGCTCTTATTATTAGGTGGCGATTTGTTACGTGCTCATACGTCGATCATATATCGGTGATGAATGTTAATACACGCCGAGAATAGGCTAGGTAAATTATCAACGCTGTTCTAGCATCGATTGCATGACCTAAACAACCTCTCAAAGAAGGGAGCTGCTCATGGATTTCGCCTATTCGCCCAAGGTTCAGGAACTGCGTGAACGCGTCACAGCGTTCATGGACGCTTACGTTTACCCGGCCGAGCCGGTGTTCGAACGCCAGGTCAGCGAAGGCGACCGCTGGCAGCCCACCGCCATCATGGAAGAGCTGAAGGCCCGGGCGAAAGCCGAAGGCCTGTGGAACCTGTTCCTGCCCGAGTCCGAACTGGGCGCCGGCCTGACCAACCTTGAATACGCCCCCCTGGCCGAGATCATGGGCCGCTCGCTGCTGGGTCCGGAGCCGTTCAACTGCTCCGCCCCCGACACCGGCAACATGGAAGTGCTGGTGCGCTACGCCAACGAAGAGCAGAAACAACGCTGGCTCGAGCCGCTGCTGCGCGGCGAGATCCGTTCGGCCTTCGCCATGACCGAGCCCGATGTCGCCTCCTCGGACGCCACCAACATGGCCGCCCGCGCCGAGCGCCAGGGCGACGAGTGGGTGATCAACGGCAAGAAATGGTGGACCTCCGGCGCCTGCGACCCGCGCTGCAAGATCCTGATCTTCATGGGCCTGAGCAACCCGGATGCACCGCGCCACCAGCAGCACTCGATGATCCTGGTGCCGGTGGACGCCCCCGGCGTGAAAATCGTACGCCCGCTGCCGGTGTTCGGCTACGACGACGCGCCCCACGGTCACGCCGAAGTGCTGTTCGACAATGTCCGCGTGCCGTATGAAAACGTACTGCTGGGTGAAGGCCGAGGCTTCGAGATTGCCCAAGGCCGCCTCGGCCCGGGCCGTATCCACCACTGCATGCGCTCCATCGGCATGGCCGAGCGCGCGCTGGAACTGATGTGCAAACGCTCCGTCAGCCGCACCGCGTTCGGCAAGCCTTTGGCGCGCCTGGGCGGCAATATCGACAAGATCGCCGACTCACGCATGGAAATCGACATGGCGCGCCTGCTGACCTTGAAAGCGGCGTACATGATGGACACCGTGGGCAATAAAGTGGCGAAAAGTGAAATCGCCCAGATCAAGGTGGTGGCGCCGAACGTGGCGTTGAAGGTGATCGACCGCGCGATCCAGATCCACGGCGGCGCCGGCGTTTCCAACGACTTCCCGCTGGCCTACATGTACGCCATGCAACGCACCCTGCGCCTGGCCGACGGCCCGGACGAAGTGCACCGCGCGGCCATCGGCAAGTTCGAGATCGGCAAGTATGTGCCTAAAGAGTTGATGCGCGTCGGTCAATAAAAGTGCGGTGGTTGTTGCGCTAAAGACAAAGCCTACAGTTGCTGGCGGCAGCATTGGATTAGTTTTCGAAGGAGACCATTCTTTAAAGGAAGACTCAATGCTGAGCATATCCCCGACATCCCATGCTGTTGCCCGACCATCGATTGCAGATCCACGCGATGTGAGTGGGCGGACTGCGGATGTCGGGGCCGGCTCAGATGCACTGCAAGGCAGTCGCCAGCAAAAAACAACCCTGGGCAGACAGCTTCATGACCATCTTCTGGAATACAGGAAAGGTCGTCACGGTCATGTAACCTATCGCGGGCTTGCTAGCATAGAAAAATCCGAACCCTTGATGGCTGACAATCTGCGCCAAGCGTTTCATCGAGCAAGTGAAATCCTTCGCAACGCTCTGCAAGCCCTGGGCGAGCCCTCCTCATATCATGGAACCGTCGCGGGTTACCTGGGATGTAGCACCGAGTCCACCCTCAACACGTTGCGCAAGAAAATTCTGCAAATGGAGCGGGGAGTTGAGTTCTACGCCAATAATCCTCAGAAGATAGTAGCTGTTGGTGGCGCGGATAAACCCGATATTTCCTATAACGGATGCGTACTGGAACCTAAAGAAAAAACCAACTTATACCTGAATATTCGCTCCGTACTCGATCGGGACATTGAAACAACTGCAAGTTTGATTCTCCATGAAGTTTCCCATGCCTATGCCAAGACTTCAGACCATTACTACATAAAATCCGAAGCTGACTACATGTGGGCATCCATGTCCAAGAATAAGCAATTGAATCCAGAGTTGCTGCGCCAGGCCCAAGCCACGGCGGCGACTGAGATTGACAACAAGGCCAGGGCGATTGTCGAGGGCAAGGCGACAGGCAAGGTGTCAACACCTGCAGCCTACTATGGAATGAGTTCGACAGACCTTAATGCCTATGTGCGAATGCGCAGATTTCAACAAGATCCGACTCGAAGAATAGACGCAGCAATAAATAACGCTGATACGCTGGCTTACTTGGCATGCGCATTGAGCCGTGCTCATTTGAGCCGGAATGTTGCACCAGCCCTCAGTACACCCAAACCTCCACCCGCCGATTCTTGATCCGCCCCTCATCCGCCGTATTCGTCGCCACCGGCATCTGTGCGCCGAAGCCGCGAATATCGCGCAATACCACGCCGTTCTTGACCAACTCCCGGCGCACCGCCATCGCTCGCAGCTTGGACAGCAGCGCGGCCCGTTGCGGGTCATTCTTGGCATCGCCGAACCCCACCAGCGTTACCTGCTTGTCGAGTTGGTTGTGGCGCTTTATATAGGCCACGACGCGCTGCACATCCTGGCGCGCCTTGTTGTCCAGGCTGGCGCTGCCTTCCTCGAAGCGAAAATTCACGCTCAAACGCTGGGCGTCACGGGCAATCGCCTGGTAGTCGTCGGGCATCGAAGGGCGCGGCTCCACCGTCATCGCCTGCACCTGCTGCGCAATAAACCCATTGGCCGCCACAATCGCCTGGCCTTTGCTGCTCTGGGCAAAGTCCACCAGGGCCTTGGCCCACGGGTTGCTGGAGGAGGGCGGCAGGTAGAAGAACAGCCGGCGTGACAGCGGGTAATCCTCGGTGGCAATCAGGCTGTTCAACGGCAACATCGGTTGCGAGTCGCCATCGACAATCGCCACCGCCTTGGCCTGGCGCACGTAAGGCAAGCCGATAAAACCGATGCCCTGGGGATCCCGGCTCACCGCATCGGACAACGCTTCGCTGGACTCGAAGCGCCTGGCGCCAGCGGCCAGGGGCTTGCCGCGCAGGCGCAGCACCAGGTCCTTGAAGGTGTCATAGGTGCCGGATTGATCATCCCGCGCATACAGGTGAATGGCGCCGCCGATACCGCCCAATGCTTCCCAGGTGTTGATTTCGCCGTTGAAAATCTGCGCCAGTTGCTCGGTGTTCAACGTATTCAGCGGGTTGCGCGGGTTGAGGATAATGGCCAGGCCGTCGATGGCGATCACCTGTTCGGCCTCGGGGCTTTTCAGGTCGCCGAGCGGTTCGAGGTCCACCAGTTCACTGTCTTTTATCGGCCGGGACGAGGCGGCCAGGTCGGCGCTGGCGTTTTTCAGCGCGGCAAACCCCGTGCTGGAACCATGGGCCGCCACCTCGACGGTCACCGTCCTGCCCTGGCGCGTCTTGCCGATCACGCGCTGTTCATTGGCGCCCTCGGCCGGTTCGCTGCGCACCGCCTGCAGGCCCTGATGCTCCATCAACCCCTTGACCAACGCCGGCCCCAGCGCCGCGCCAATGGTGTTGGAACCCTGGATGCGCAAAGCCGGGCCTTGGTCGGGAACGGGGAGGGGGGCAGCCACGACGCAGAGGGAAAACGCGCTACACAACAGGAACAGAACGCGCAGCATCATGCCGGCACCTTCTCAAGCCAAAGGGAGTGCCGCGAGATTAAGTCAGTTGGATTTCAATAATGTGACTGACAGTCAGCTTATCTGTTACTGATACACCGCGATCGGGGGCAAGCCCCCTCCCACATTTGGCCCGAGTACAGTCAGGGGGATCAGCTCAGTTCAAGCCAGATCGGCGCATGGTCAGACGGTTTCTCCAAGCCCCGCAGGTCGTAATCCACCCCGGCATCCTTGACTCGTGGCAACAAGCCATTGGAGGCCATGATCACGTCAATGCGCAGCCCACGCTTGGGCTCATCCTCGAACCCACGGCTGCGGTAGTCGAACCAGCTGAAACGGTCGGCCACCTCGGGGTTCAGGTGGCGGAAGCTGTCCACCAGGCCCCAGTTCTTCAGGCGCGCCATCCACTCGCGCTCTTCAGGCAGGAAGCTGCACTTGCCGGTTTTCAGCCAGCGCTTGGCGTTGTCGGCACCGATGCCGATGTCGCAGTCCTCCGGGGAAATGTTCACATCGCCCATCACCACCAGGGCCTGGTCGTTGCTGAACTGGCTTTCCAGCAGGTGCTGCAAGTCTGCGTAGAAGCGCTGCTTGGCGGGGAACTTGGTCGGGTGGTCGCGGCTTTCACCTTGTGGGAAATAGCCGTTCATGATGGTGATGGGCTGGCCGTTTTCATCGGCGAAGGTGCCCCAGATAAAACGACGCTGGGCGTCTTCTTCATCGCTGGCAAAGCCCTTGTGCACGCTCAAGGCTTCTTTGCGCGAGAGCAGCGCTACACCGTAGTGGCCTTTTTGGCCGTGGTAGTACACGTGATAGCCCAGGGCCTGCACTTCGGCCAGGGGGAACTGGTCGTCGTGGACCTTGGTTTCCTGCAGTCCGATCACGTCGGGTTGGTGTTTTTCAATCAGTGCCGCCAGCTGATGAGGGCGGGCGCGCAGCCCGTTGATATTGAAGGAGACGATTTTCATGGTCGGCGGTCCAGTCTGGCAAAAGGGCGATGCTAGCGGACAAGTCGGACGGGGGCCAGCGTGGCGGTAGGACAGATGCACTGCTAATGTCTGGGAACGACTGGTGCTGCGTAGGTTCGTACCCATAAGAACGCCATCTATTGAGTGGCGCCCAGGGAGATTGACTGTATGACTGACACTGCCATTGGCGAAGTTCGCCTGCTCAACAGCGGCTACTCCCGCGAAGCCCGCTCCCTGCTGTACCAGGCCTATCGGCATGAGCCGACGTTTGCCTACATCTTCGAGGCGGAACGCGCAGGCTATGAACAACGGGTACGTGCCACGGTGCGCGAACTGGTCAAGCAGCATTTCTTCCAGAAACTTCCCGCCATCGGCCTGTTCGTCAACGACCGCCTGATCGGTATCGCGCTGATCGCGCCACCGCAGCGGCGCCTGGGGATTACCGAAAGCTGGGCCTGGCAATTGCGCATGTGGTTGAGCACCGGCGTGCGCGGTACCCGGCGCTACCTGGACTACCACTATGCGGTGATGGCCTGCCTGCCCAACGAGTCGGTGCATGTGTTGCCGCTGATAGGCATTCACCCGCAATTCCAGGGCAAGCACTATGGTGAGCAGTTGCTGGGAGCGGTGCACAACTGGTGCGCGGAAGACCCGCACTCGTCCGGTGTGGTGTTGGACACGGGGAATTCGCGCTATCTGGAGTTCTACAAGCGCCAGGGCTATGAGGAGATCGGCGAAGTGGCGGTAGGACCGATTCTGGAGCACGTATTTTTCCACCCCAATCCGCAGGTGTTACATGCTGCAACGGCTTAGCGCAGAATTTTTCAGAATCCTCTGAGTTCTAAGTTTCTCCCCAGCTCGTGTAGCATCCGCGCCTATGAAGTTTCCAGGAAGATTTACCAGCGGCTTGGTTCTGCTGTTCACAAGCTGCGGCGCATTCGCGCAAAGCGAATTGGACGTGCGGATCAAGCCAAAAAACGACGCGTTGAAAGCCAACATCGAAGGCTATATCGGCGGGGTGGGCGAGCGTGACGAAGAGGCCTTGCTGCGGTTCAGCCGTGGGGCCGAAGAGCAGGCGCGCAAAGCCGCCCAGGCTTTAGGTTTCTATCAGCCCCGGATCGAAAGCGATGTGAAGGGCGGCAAGAACCCGCGCCTGATCCTCACCATCGATCCCGGCGAACCGGTGCATCTGCGCAACGTGACCATTCGGGTCGACGGCCCGGCCGCGGACCTCAAGGCCTTTCGCGTGCCCGCCAGCGACGACCTCAAATCCGGCGCCGTGCTCAACCACGGCCACTACGAAGACGCCAAGCGTCTGATCCAGAACCAGGCCTCGCGCTACGGCTTTTTCAGCGGGCGCTTCACTCACCAGAAACTCTCGGTAGACCCCCAGGCCGGTGTCGCCGATATCGAACTCATCTATGACAGCGGCCCGCGCTACACCTTGGGCAAGGTCAGCTTTGCCGGCGATACGCCGTTTGACGAAGAGCTGCTGCAACGCATGGTGCCGTTTAAAAGTGGCGCCCCCTACGATTCCGAACTGATCGCTGAACTCAACCAGAACCTGCAAGCCAGCGGCTTTTTCGAAGGCGTGCGCGTCGACGCCGCACCCGCGGCTTCGGCCAATGACGTGATCCCGGTGGCCGTCAACCTGGAGACCCGCAAGCCACGCACCATGGGCCTGGGCCTGGGTTTCTCCACCGACGTCGGCCCGCGCGGCAAGGCCAACTGGACACGCCACTGGGTCAATGCCCAGGGCCACAGCTATGGCTGGGAAGCTGAACTGTCGGCGCCTCGGCAGAACGTCGGGCTGTGGTACGACATCCCGCTGGACCCGCCGCTCACCGATAAACTGCGTTTCGCCGGCGGTTATCAGAATGAAGAAATCGCCAACACCGACACCTTGAGTAAATTGCTCACCCTCGGGCCCGAATGGCACAGCAAGTTGCCCAGTGGCTGGACCCGGGTGATCTCGCTCAAATACCAGCGCGAAGAATATCGCCTGGGCAATGACTCGGGCCTCAGTAACCTGCTGATGCCGGGGATCAGTTATTCCTATCTGCGCAGCGATAACCGCATCGACCCCCACAACGGCTACCGCCTGCAATTCGACAGCAAGGTGGCGAAGGAGGGACTGGGCTCCGACACCAACCTGCTGTACGGCACGGCCATGGTCAAGGGCCTGACTACCCTGTGGGACAACCACCGCTTCCTGGCGCGGGCGCAGGTCGGCGGCAGTGCCACTAATGGCTACAAGTCGGTGCCGCCGTCGCTGCGTTTCTTCGCCGGTGGCGACCAGAGCGTGCGCGGCTACGAGTACCAGACCCTGTCGCCGGAGAATGACCGGGGCGACCGTATCGGCGGCCGCTACATGGTGGCCCTGAGTGCCGAGTATCAATATTCCATCGCCGAAAAATGGCGGATTGCGACCTTTATCGACCAGGGTAACTCGTTCAACTCCCTGGAGTTGCCCAGCTTGAAGACCGGTGTGGGTGTCGGCATCCGCTGGGTCTCGCCGGTCGGCCCGATCCGCCTGGACCTGGCCCACGCCCTGGAAGACCCCGGCGGCGTTCGATTGCACTTTTCCATGGGGCCTGAGCTGTGATGCGTGGTGTGAAAATAGCGGGGCTGGCCGTGTTGGCCGTCCTTGTCGTGTTGTTGCTGGCCCTGTGGGCGGTCCTCGGCACCCAGGCGGGCAGTCGCTGGGCGCTGGGGCGTGTACCAGGTTTGAGCGTAGAGAATTTCCACGGCCGTCTTGGCGGCCAGTGGCGCGCCGATCATCTGCTGTGGGCGCAGGACGGCAGTCGCGTCGAACTCGATGCGCCGACGTTTGACTGGTCGCCGGCGTGCCTGTTGCGCATGACCCTGTGCATCAATCGCCTGGACGTGGAGCAAGTCCGCCTGGACGTCGCGCCGAGCACTGAAGAGAGCAGTGGGCCGATTCACTTGCCGGACCTGAAGCTGCCCGTTTCCATTCAGTTAGGCGACATTCGCGTCGGCAGCCTGCTGTTCAACGGCAGCGAACAACTCAAGGGCCTGCAACTGGCCGCGCACTGGACCGCCGCCGGCATGCAGATTGACGCGGTGCACCTGCAACGGGACGGCCTGGTGCTGGACCTGAACGGCCTGTTGCAACCCAGCGGCGACTGGCCGCTGACCGCCAGCGGCAATCTGAGCCTGCCCTACGCCCCCGGCGGCGCGCCGTGGACGGTGGCGCTCAAGGTCGAGGGCGACCTGCTCAAGACCCTCAGGCTCGACGCCGACAGCAGCGGCTACCTGCCGGCCAAACTCAAGGGCGAGCTGCAACCCCTGGTGGACAACCTCCCGGCCCAGTTGCACCTCACTGCCGATGGCTTCAAACCCAGCGCCGATCTGCCCGACACCCTGCAACTCAATCAACTGGACCTCACCGCCAAGGGCGACCTGGGCAGCGGCTATCAACTGCTGGGCAAGGCCGTACTGCCGGCGGAAAAAGGCCCGGTGGACCTGCTGCTGCAAGGCAAGGTCGACGCCAACGGCGCGCAGATCGCCGGCCTGGACCTGAATGCCGGCGACAAACAAAGCCTCAAGCTCACGGCGCAGTTGGACTGGCAACAAGGCTTCAGTGCCGAGGCCAAGATCGACTGGCTGGACTTTCCCTGGCATCGCCTCTACCCGCTGATCGACGAGCCACAGGTGGTGTTGCGCACCTTCAACGGTGAGGTTTCCTACAAAGACGGCAACTACCTCGGCAACCTCAAGGCCGACCTCGACGGCCCGGCCGGCAAATTCAATCTGGTCACGCCGTTCAGTGGCGACCTTACGCAAGTCTTCCTGCCGGAGCTGAAACTGACCGCCGGCCAAGGCAAGGCCGAAGGGCACCTGAACCTGCAATTTGCCGATGGGATTGCCTGGGACACCGCGTTGGACCTGTCGGCGCTGAACCCGGCGTACTGGGTGGCGGAGTTGCCCGGCACCCTGGCCGGACCGCTGCGCAGCAAGGGCGAGTTCAAGCACGAGCAACTCAAGCTCAACGCCGACCTCGACCTCAAGGGCCGCCTGCGTGGGCAAACCGCCGTGCTGGCGGCCAAGGCCGAAGGCGCGGGCGAGCAATGGACCCTGGCCAACCTGGATATCCGCCTGGGCGACAACCGCATCAACGGCAGCGGCAGCCTGCAGCAACGCCTGGCCGGGCAGATCGACATCAAGCTGGCGCGCCTGGCTCAGCTGTGGCCGCAGTTGCGTGGTCAGGTGAATGGCCGACTCGACGTGGCCGGCAGCCTCAAGGCGCCCCAAGGCCAACTCGACCTCAAGGGCCAGCAACTGGCGTTCGCCGATAATCGCCTGCAAAGCCTGAGCCTGGGCGCGACCCTGGACAGTGCCCAGCGCGGGAAAATCGACCTCAAGGGCAGCGGCATTCAAAGCGGTGACACCCAGGTTGGCACGCTCACCGCCAGCGCCCAGGGCGATATCAGGAGCCAGAAGGTCCAACTCGACCTGGCCGGCCCCTTGGTCAAACTGGCCCTGGCCCTGGATGGCAACCTCGACAAAGGCAACTGGCGCGGCCGTCTGGCCAGTGGCGATGTGCAAGCGGGTGGCCAGGACTGGAGGCTGCAGGCGCCGGCAAAAATCGAGCGCATGGCCGACGGCAAGCTGACCTTCGCGGCCCACTGCTGGGTCTCCGGCGCCGCCAGCCTGTGCGGTGAAGACCAGCGCCTGATGCCCGAACCCAAGTTGCGCTACCACCTCAAGCAATTCCCCATCGACAGCCTGGCGGCGTTTCTGCCCAAGGACTTCGCCTGGCAGGGCAAGCTCAACGCCGACATCCAACTGGACTTGCCCGACAGCGGCCCCAACGGCGTGGTCGCGGTGGATGCCAGTGGCGGCACCCTGCGCGTGAAGGACAAGGACCAGTGGCTGGATTTCCCCTACGACACCCTCAAGCTGGAAACCACCCTCAACCCCAAGCGCATCGACACCCAGCTGAACTTCCGAGGCGGCAAGCTCGGCGAGTTGCTGTTGCAGGCGCAGATCAACCCATTGCCGAAAAACAAGCCGATCAGCGGCAATTTCAGCCTTACCGGGCTGGATCTCGCCGTGGCGCGGCCGTTTGTGCCAATGGTCGAGAAACTCAACGGCAAGCTCAACGGCAGCGGCCGGATCTCCGGAGGATTGCTGGCGCCACAGGTCAACGGCAACCTCAACCTGGTGGGCGGCGAAGTCTCCGGGCCGGAGCTGCCCATCAGCCTTGAAGGCCTGAACGTGCAGGCGCTGATTGCCGGTGAACGCGTGCAGTTGAACGGCGCATGGCGCAGTGGCAAGGCCGGGCAGGGCAGCCTCAAGGGCCAGATCGACTGGGACCAGGCCCTGGCGGTGGACCTCAGCCTGCAAGGGTCGCAACTGCCGGTCACGGTGGAACCCTACGCCACGCTGGAAGTGGCGCCGGACCTGAAAATCAGCCTGAAGAACGACAAACTGGCGATTGCCGGCAAGGTGCGGATCCCACGCGGCGACATTACCGTGCGTGAGTTGCCGCCTTCCACCGTCAAGGTCTCGGATGACACCGTGATCGTCGGCAGCCAGACCGAAGAGGGCAAGCCGCCGATGGCCATGGCCATGGATATCGACGTGGCGGTGGGCGAAGACCAGCTCAACTTCTCGGGCTTCGGCCTCACCGCCAAGGTGCAGGGCCATGTGCACATCGGCGACAACATGGATACCCGTGGCGAGTTGTGGCTCAACGACGGCCGCTACCGTGCCTACGGGCAGCGCCTGGATGTGCGCCGTGCACGCCTGCTGTTCGCCGGGCCGCTCGACCAGCCGTATCTGGATATCGAAGCGATCCGCAAGACCGACGATGTAGTCGCCGGTATCCGCCTCAGCGGCAGCGCCGAGCAGCCCACCACGCAGATCTTCTCGGAACCGGCCATGAGCCAGGAACAGGCGCTGTCCTACCTGGTGCTGGGCCGTCCGCTGAGCTCCACCGGCGAAGACAACAACATGCTCGCCCAGGCCGCCCTTGGCCTGGGCCTGATGGGCAGCGCCGGGGTCACCTCGGATCTTGCCAACAAACTGGGGATTCGCGACTTCGACCTCGACACCCAGGGCAGCGGTAACAATACGGCAGTGGTGGCCAGCGGCAAGATCACCGAGAAACTCAGCCTGCGTTACGGGGTAGGGGTGTTTGAACCGGCCAGCACCATCGCCTTGCGCTACCTGCTGAGCAAGAAGGTGTACCTGGAAGTGGCGAGTGGCGTGGCCAGTTCCCTCGACATCTTCTACAAGCGCGATTTCTAGATCCTGTCGCGGTACAAAATGTGGGAGGGGGCTTGCCCCCGATAGCAGTCGTTCAGTCAACACATCAGTGACTGACCCAACGCTATCGGGGGCAAGCCCCCTCCCACATTAGCAAGCAAGCTAATTATTCCATTTGACTTTCGCTGCCTAGGCAGTAACATCTCGTCATACATTCACTGCCTAGGCAGTAATAAGGTGACTTCCGATGCCCCACTTCACCCCTGAAAACTTCCACAACTGCCACCTCGGGCTGTTGCTGGGCCGTGCGGCGCTCCTCAAGGACCGCATCATCGACACCCACATGGAACCCCACGGCATCACGGCCGCGCAGTTCAAGGTGTTGATCATCATGGCCCAGTTCGGCGTCGACACCCCGGCCGAGCTGTGCCGCAACCTGTCCCTGGACAGCGGTTCGATGACCCGCATGCTCGACCGCCTCGAGCAGAAAGGCCTGCTGGACCGCAAACGCTCCGAGCAGGACCGCCGCCAGGTGCAGTTGGTGCTGACTGCCGACGGCCAGCGCCTGGCAGACATGCTGCCGCATATAGGCGCCCAGGCGTTGAACCAGTTGGCGGGCGTGCTTGAACCCGGCGAGCTGCAAACCCTGGAACGGATCCTCAAGAAAATTCTGATAGCTGCCGGTGATCCCATCACCCTGCAGCGGGTAGGTAAAGCATGAACACACGTGCCCTATGCCTGGTGCTCGTGGCCATGAGCATGGCCGGTTGCGCCAACTTCAGCGGCCTCGACACCCAGGGCCGGCGCCTCGAGGCCAACACCTTGCAGACCGGTAAATCCCTGAGCGGGGTGACCCTGTCGAATGCCGCCTGGCCCAGCGCCGACTGGTGGAAAAGCCTCGGCGACCCGCAGCTCGACGGCCTGATCCAGGAAGCCCTGCAAAACAGCCCCGACATGCAAGTCGCCAGCGCCCGTGCCCATCAGGCCGAAGCCGCCGCCTATGCCGCGAATGCCGCACGCATGCCGACCCTGGATGCCAGCGCCGGCGTGAGCCGTTCACGCCTGGCCAAGGACCAGGACCCGCGCGGCGAGGGCGATGCCTACTCGACCGTGCGTAATATCGGCGCCAGCTTCAATTACAACTTCGACCTCTGGGGTGGCCAGCGCGCCGCCTGGGAAGCCGCGCTGGGCCAGGCCCGCGCCGCCGAAGTCGACCAGCAGGCCGCGCGCCTGACCCTCGCTGCCGATGTGGCCAAGGCCTACAGCGACCTGGGCCAGGCGCACATCGTGCGCGACCTGGCCGGCGATGACCTCAAGCGCACCCGGCAAATGCTCGACCTGAGCAAGCGCCGCCTCGCTGCGGGCATCGACAGCCAGTACCAGTACCAGCAGACCGAAAGCCTGGAAGCCAGCTCCCAGTCGCAATTGATCGATGCCGACAAGCAACTGCAGAGCGCCCAGATCGCACTCGCCGTATTGCTCGGCAAAGGCCCCGACCGAGGCGGCGAACTGGCTCGTCCGAATGTGCTCAAGCCCGCCGCTGTCGCCGTGCCTTCGGTGTTGCCCGCCGAGCTGCTGGGCCGCCGCCCGGACCTGATTGCCGCGCGCTGGCGAGTCGAGGCCGCGAGCAAGGACATCGCCGCCAGCAAGACGCGCTTCTACCCGAACCTCAACCTCAGCGCGAGCGCCGGGGCCGAGTCATTGCTGGGGGATGCGATGTTCGGCTCGGCCAGCCGCTTCTTCAACATTGCGCCGACGATCTCGTTGCCGATCTTCGATGGCGGCCGCCTGCGCGCCGACCTCGATGCGCGCGATGCCGACTACGACCTGGCCGTGGCCCAGTACAACAAGACCCTGGTGCAGGCCTTGGGCGATATCGGCAACACCCTTTCGCAACTGCGCGAAACCGGTCGGCAGATCCAGGCCCAGCAACACGCCACGGACATTGCCCAGCAGTCCTACGACACCGTGGTCCAGCGCTACGGCTCAGGGGTCGGTAACTACCTGGACGTGCTCAGCATCGAGCAGCAATTGCTGCAGGCCCAGCGTCAGCTGGCGACCCTGAGTGCCGGGCAAATCGATCTGTCGATTCAATTGATGCAGGCCCTGGGTGGCGGATACAGCGCCGACAACGTGGCGTCGACCACCCCAGCCACCCGCACGGAATAATTTGAGGTATTTGTCATGGCCACTGCCGAAAACACCAACGCTACAGAACAACCCAAAGACAACAACCCACGCAAACGCAAGGTCATGCTGATCGGCCTCGCGCTGATCGTCATCCTCGGCGTCGTGGGCGTATGGGGCTGGTATGAATTCTACGGGCGCTTCAACGAGAGCACCGACGACGCCTATGTGAACGGCAACGTGGTGGAAATCACCCCGCTGGTCACCGGCACCGTGGTCAGTATCGGCGCCGACGATGGCGACCTGGTCCACGAAGGCCAGGTGCTGATCAACTTCGACCCCAACGACGCCGCTGTCGGCCTGCAAAGTGCCCAGGCCAACCTGGCCCGCACCGTGCGCCAGGTACGGGGCTTGTACAGCAACGTCGATGGCATGAAAGCCCAGGTCAACGCACAGAAAGCCGATGTGCAAACTGCCCAGGACAACTTCAACCGCCGCAAGACCCTGGCCCAGGGCGGCGCGATTTCCCAGGAAGAACTGTCCCACGCCCGTGACAGCCTGACGGCCGCGAAAAACGCGCTGACCAACCTTGAGCAGCAACTCAAGACCAGCAATGCGCTGGTGGATGACACCGTGATCTCGTCCCACCCGGACGTGCAGGCCGCCGCCGCGCAACTGCGCCAGGCTTACCTGGCCAATGCGCGCAGCACCTTGATCGCGCCGGTCACCGGCTACGTGGCCAAGCGCACCGTGCAACTGGGCCAGCGCGTGCAGCCGGGTACGGCGTTGATGGCGGTGATCCCGCTGAACCAGCTGTGGATCGACGCCAACTTCAAGGAAACCCAATTGCGCGACATGCGCATTGGCCAGCCGGTGGACATCGAGTCGGACATCTACGGCAGCGACGTGAAATTCAGCGGCACCGTGGATAGCCTTGGCGCCGGCACCGGCAGTGCGTTTGCACTGCTGCCGGCGCAGAACGCCACCGGTAACTGGATCAAGATCGTGCAACGGGTGCCGGTACGCATCCACATCAATGCCGAAGAACTGGCCAAGCACCCGCTGCGGGTCGGCCTGAGCACCGTCGTCAATGTCGACCTGCATGACCAGAGCGGCCCGGTGCTGGCGCAACAGGCGCCGCAGAAGGCGACCTTCACCACCAATGTGTATGACCGCCAATTGGCCGAGGCTGACGCCATGATCACCGAGTTGATCCATGCCAACAGCATCGCCGCGCCCAAGGCTGTGCAACGCTGATGAGCAATAACGCCTCCTTCACGCCGCCCAGCCTGGTGATGGCCACCATCGGCCTGTCGCTGGCGACCTTTATGCAGGTGCTCGACACCACCATCGCCAACGTGGCCTTGCCGACCATTTCCGGCAACCTCGGCGTGAGTTCGGAGCAGGGCACCTGGGTGATCACCTCGTTTGCGGTGAGCAACGCCATCGCCTTGCCGCTGACCGGTTGGTTGAGCCGGCGTTTTGGCGAGGTGAAGCTGTTTTTGTGGGCGACCATGCTGTTTGTGCTGGCCTCGTTCCTCTGTGGTATTTCCACTTCGATGCCCGAATTGATCGGCTTCCGGGTGCTGCAAGGCCTGGTGGCCGGGCCGTTGTACCCGATGACCCAGACGCTGCTGATCGCGGTCTACCCGCCGGCCAGGCGTGGCATGGCCCTGGCGTTGCTGGCAATGGTCACGGTGGTGGCGCCGATTGCGGGGCCGATCCTCGGTGGCTGGATCACTGACAGTTACAGCTGGCCGTGGATCTTCTTTATCAACGTCCCCATCGGCATCTTTGCGGTGATGGTGGTGCGTGCGCAATTGAAGAAGCGCCCGGTGACCACCAGCTACCAGCCGATGGATTATGTCGGGCTGTTGAGCCTGATCGTGGGCGTCGGCGCGCTGCAGATCATCCTCGACAAGGGCAACGACCTGGACTGGTTCGAATCCAACTTCATCATTGTGGGCGCGGCGATTTCGGTGATCGCCCTGGCGGTGTTCATCATCTGGGAAATGACCGACAAGCATCCGGTGGTCAACCTGCGGCTGTTTGCCTACCGTAACTTTCGCATTGGCACGATTGTGCTGATCCTCGGCTACGCGGGCTTCTTCGGCATCAACCTGATCCTGCCGCAATGGCTGCAAACCCAGATGGGCTACACCGCCACCTGGGCCGGCCTGGCGGTGGCGCCGATCGGCATCCTGCCGGTGCTGATGTCACCGTTCGTGGGCAAGTACGCGCACAAGTTCGACCTGCGCCTGCTGGCGGGCCTGGCGTTCCTGGCGATCGGTCTGAGCTGCTTTATGCGCGCGGGCTTCACCAATGAGGTGGACTTCACCCACATCGCCCTGGTGCAGTTGTTCATGGGCATCGGCGTGGCGCTGTTCTTCATGCCGACCTTGAGCATCCTGATGTCCGACCTGCCACCGCACCAGATCGCCGACGGCGCCGGTCTTGCGACCTTTCTGCGGACCCTGGGCGGCAGCTTCGCGGCGTCGCTGACCACCTGGATCTGGATCCGCCGGGCGGACCAGCACCATGCGTACATGAGCGAGAACATGACCACCTATGACTCGGCCACCCGCGACGCGCTGCAGTCGCTCGGTGGGGCAGGGCACAAGGCCTACGCGCAACTGGACCAGATCCTCACCAGCCAGGCGTACATGATGTCCACCGTGGATTACTTCACGTTGCTGGGGTGGATGTTCATGGGGTTGATGCTGCTGGTGTGGCTGGCGAAGCCGCCGTTTACCGCAAAAGCGGGGCCGGCTGCTTCGGGTCACTGATTGGCGAAGACTGAAATGCAATCAAGTGTGGGAGGGGGCAAGCCTCCTCCCACATTTTGATCTCTGTTCACATTGGATCAGTGGTGTTTGAGGATCAGGCGCCAGGCAACGCCAGCTGCGGATTGACGAAGTCAAACGCCGCCAGCTGAAAGCCTTGCTCATCCGCCTGCAACGCCCAGCCCTGCTTGTCCCAATCCCCCAGTACAATGCGCTTGGCCGCCTGGTCGCCAATCTGCAGCTTATGGATCGCCGGGCGGTGCGTATGGCCGTGGACCAGGGTGCGCACGCCGAACTGCTGCATCACCCGCGGCACTTCCTCGGGGGTCACATCGACAATGTCGTTGGCCTTCATGCGCGTTTGCGCGCGGCTTTCACTGCGCAGTTTGCGCGCCAGCCGGTGGCGGGTGCGCAACGGCAAGTGACGCAGGATAAACAGCACCATCGGGTTACGCAGGATGCGCCGCAGCTTCATGTAGCCAAGGTCGCGGGTGCATAGGCTGTCGCCGTGCATCAACAGCACGGGTTCGCCTGCGAGCTGCACGACACTCGGGTCCTTGAGCAAGGTGGCGCCTGCCGCTTTGCAGAACGCCTTGCCGAGCAGGAAGTCGCGGTTGCCATGCATGATAAAAATCGGGGTGCCGCTGTCGCTCAGCTCGCGCAGAGCCTCGCAGATCGAACGCTGGAAGGGCGTCATCCCATCGTCGCCAATCCAGGCTTCAAAGAAGTCCCCCAGAATGTACAACGCCTGGGCGCCACGGGCGCGGTTGTGAAGCAGATCCAGAAACGCCCGGGTAATGTCCGGGCGCTCCTCTTCCAGATGCAAATCTGAAATCAGTAATATCACTCAACGATCTCGGCTTTCTCGACGATCACGTCTTCGACCGGTACGTCCTGGTGACCGGCCTTGGAGGTGGTCGACACGCCTTTGATCTTGTCGACAACGTCCTGGCCTTCGGTGACTTTACCGAACACGGCGTAGCCCCAGCCCTGTACGTTCTTGCCGCTGTGGTTCAGGAAGGTATTGTCGGCCACGTTGATGAAGAACTGCGCGGAGGCCGAATGCGGCTCCATGGTACGGGCCATGGCGACGGTGTACTTGTCGTTGGAAAGGCCGTTGTCCGCTTCGTTCTGGATGCTTGGGCGCTTGTCTTTCTTTTCTTTCATGCCAGGCTCGAAACCGCCGCCCTGGACCATGAAGTTACCGATGACACGGTGGAAAACCGTGTTTTCGTAGTGGCCGGCCTTAACGTACTCGATGAAGTTGGCGACGGTGATCGGCGCTTTCTCGGCGTTCAGCTCGATGACGATGTCACCGTGGTTGGTGGTCAGTTTGACTTGAGTCATGTTCACTACTCTTTTCAGGGAATTCGTGGGTTTGGACGCCTGGGGCGCCTTACCTGTCTGGCTAAACGGCGGCCAAGGCGCGCAGTTTAGCGTGCCCGGCAGGAATTTCGAGGTGGTTTTTTACCGCCTGGTTAATTAAAGCAGCAGTTTTTGGTCGTGACCTGTCAGTGTCTTGACAGCATCAGCTATGATATCGCCTTTGTTTTATCTGGCCCCAACCGGCCACGAACCTGTCTGTTCAAGGATCCTATGAGCAAGCCCACTGTCGACCCTACCTCGAATTCCAAGGCCGGACCTGCCGTCCCGGTCAATTTCCTGCGCCCGATCATCCAGGCGGACCTGGATTCGGGCAAGCACACGCAGATCGTCACCCGCTTCCCGCCAGAGCCCAACGGCTACCTGCACATCGGTCACGCCAAGTCGATCTGTGTGAACTTCGGCCTGGCCCAGGAGTTCGGTGGCGTCACGCACCTGCGTTTCGACGACACCAACCCGGCCAAGGAAGACCAGGAATACATCGACGCCATCGAAAGCGACATCAAGTGGCTGGGCTTCGAATGGTCCGGTGAAGTGCGCTATGCCTCCAAATACTTCGACCAGCTGTTCGACTGGGCCGTCGAGCTGATCAAGGCCGGCAAGGCCTACGTCGACGACCTGACCCCGGAGCAGGCCAAGGAATACCGTGGCACCCTGACCGAACCGGGCAAGAACAGCCCGTTCCGCGACCGCTCCGTAGAAGAGAACCTCGACTGGTTCGCCCGCATGCGCGCCGGTGAGTTCCCGGACGGCGCCCGCGTGCTGCGCGCCAAGATCGACATGGCCTCGCCGAACATGAACCTGCGCGACCCGATCATGTACCGCATCCGCCACGCCCATCACCACCAGACCGGCGACAAATGGTGCATCTACCCGAACTACGACTTCACCCACGGCCAGTCGGACGCCATCGAAGGCATCACCCACTCCATCTGCACCCTGGAGTTCGAGAGCCATCGCCCGCTGTACGAATGGTTCCTCGACAGCCTGCCGGTCCCGGCGCACCCGCGTCAGTACGAATTCAGCCGCCTGAACCTCAACTACACCATCACCAGCAAGCGCAAGCTCAAGCAACTGGTGGATGAAAAGCACGTCAATGGCTGGGACGACCCACGCATGTCGACCCTGTCGGGCTTCCGCCGCCGTGGCTACACCCCGGCGTCGATCCGCAACTTCTGCGAGATGGTCGGCACCAACCGCTCAGACGGTGTGGTCGACTACGGCATGCTCGAGTTCAGCATCCGCCAGGACCTCGACGCGAACGCGCCACGGGCCATGTGCGTGCTGCGTCCGTTGAAAGTGGTGATTACCAACTACCCGGAAGACAAGGTCGACCATCTCGAACTGCCGCGTCATCCGCAGAACGAAGCACTCGGCGTGCGCAAGCTGCCGTTCGCCCGTGAAATCTACATCGACCGCGATGACTTCATGGAAGAGCCGCCAAAAGGCTACAAGCGCCTGGAGCCCAACGGCGAAGTGCGCCTGCGCGGCAGCTACGTGATCCGCGCCGACGAAGCGATCAAGGACGCCGAGGGCAACATCGTCGAATTGCGTTGCTCCTACGACCCGGAAACCCTGGGCAAGAACCCTGAAGGCCGCAAGGTCAAGGGCGTGATCCACTGGGTGCCGGCCGCTGCCAGCATCGAGTGCGAAGTGCGCCTGTACGATCGCCTGTTCCGTTCGCCGAATCCTGAAAAGGCCGAAGACAGCGCCAGCTTCCTCGACAACATCAACCCTGACTCCCTGCAAGTGCTCACCGGTTGTCGTGCCGAACCCTCTTTGGGCGACGCACAGCCGGAAGACCGTTTCCAGTTCGAGCGCGAAGGCTACTTCTGCGCGGATATCAAGGACTCGAAACCTGGTCAGCCGGTATTCAACCGTACCGTGACCTTGCGTGATTCGTGGGGCCAGTGATTCTGTCTTAAGGAACTGTCGTGCTAACGATCTACAACACACTCAGCAAGACCAAAGAAGTCTTCAAGCCGCTGGATGGCAACAAGGTGCGCATGTACGTGTGCGGCATGACCGTGTACGACTACTGCCACATCGGCCACGGCCGCAGCATGGTTGCCTTCGACCTGGTGACCCGCTGGTTGCGTTTCAGCGGCTATGACTTGACCTATGTGCGCAACATCACCGACATCGACGACAAGATCATCAACCGCGCCAACGAGAACGGCGAGTCGTTCGACGCGCTGACCGAGCGCATGATCGCCGCCATGCACGAGGACGAGGCGCGCCTCAACATCCTCAAGCCGGACATGGAACCGCGTGCCACGGACCACATCCCTGGCATGCACGCCATGATCCAGACCTTGATCGACAAGGGTTACGCCTACGCTCCTGGCAACGGTGACGTGTACTACCGCGTCGCCAAGTTCATGGGCTACGGCAAGCTGTCGCGCAAGAAAATCGAAGACCTGCGCATCGGCGCGCGCATCGAAGTCGACGAAGCCAAGCAGGATCCGCTCGACTTCGTGCTGTGGAAAGGCACCAAGCCCGGCGAGCCGAGCTGGGAATCGCCATGGGGCGCCGGGCGTCCGGGCTGGCACATCGAATGCTCGGTGATGTCCACCTGCTGCCTGGGCGAGACCTTCGACATTCACGGCGGCGGCAGCGACCTCGAGTTCCCGCACCACGAAAACGAAATCGCCCAGAGCGAAGCCGCCACCGGCAAGACCTACGCCAACGCCTGGATGCACTGCGGCATGATCCGCATCAATGGCGAGAAGATGTCCAAGTCCTTGAACAACTTCTTCACCATCCGCGACGTGCTGGAAAAGTACCACCCGGAAGTGGTGCGTTACCTGCTGGTGTCCAGCCACTACCGCAGCGCCATCAACTACTCGGAAGACAACCTCAAGGACGCCAAGGGCGCCTTGGAGCGGTTCTACCACGCGTTGAAAGGCCTGCCATCCGTGGCGCCGGCCGGCGGCGAAGCGTTCGTGGCACGCTTCACCGAAGTGATGAACGACGACTTCGGCACACCGGAAGCCTGCGCTGTGCTGTTCGAGATGGTGCGCGAGATCAACCGCCTGCGCGAGAGCGATCTTGACGCAGCGGCGGGTCTGGCGGCGCGCTTGAAAGAGCTGGCCAGTGTGCTGGGCGTGTTGCAGATGGAAGCCGACGACTTCCTGCAAGCCGGCGCCGAAGGGCGTGTGGATGCGGCTGAAGTCGATGCGTTGATCCAGGCGCGTTTGGCTGCGCGTACCAACAAGGACTGGGCGGAGTCTGACCGTATCCGTGACCAACTGACCGCGATGGGTGTGGTGCTGGAAGACGGTAAGGGTGGGACGACGTGGCGGTTGGCTGATCAGGCTTGATCGGTCAACGCTGAATAAAAAACGCCCCGACTGGTTCGGGGCGTTTTTTTGCATGCCGGTTTAACGGCTCACTCGATCCATTGTGGGAGCGAGCAAGCCCGCTCCCACATTTTTTACCGTGTTCACTTTGCGAATTCTTCGGTTTCCACCGAACATGCTGGCTGATACACCCGCCATCGCCGGCAAGCCAGCTCCTACAGTTTTTAGCGCGGCCGTTTCATTGCGTCGTTATCCACGCCTGACGTAGTCCACCCATTCGTACTCAAGGCCCTCGTGCTGTCGGACGCCATGGCGGCAGACCTCAACGAACTCATCCTTAAAACTCGGAAACCTGGCTTCACCCTCGTGATCATCGTTGAACAGGGGTCAGGTACAGCCTGTCCACAAGGTGTATCGCTTGGTCATAAAGCTCTGGCCCGCCACCGATATGAATTTCCTCGGGGGTGTAGAGGGCTGCGCGTTCTAGTGCCGCTGCCAGGGATTGGCAGGCGATAGCGTGCTCGTGCACATAGTCAGGGTTTCTGGACAGCACGATGTTGGGCCGATCGGCCAATGGCCTACCGCTGAGTGCAATGACCGACTCGAAGGTTTTTCGGCCCATGATGACCGGTTTGCCAATCGTCTTGGCAGCGAATCTGCGCAGATCATCCGGCACTATTCGCAACAGCCCGCCGGCTTTGCCGATGGAGCGATTACGGCTGCCTATGCCTGCGACCAATGCGAGGGGGTGGGTTCATGGTCTGTTCCTTCAGAGAAATCCATTATTGCGCGGCGTAAGCGCCTGACATTACTTGATACCGACTTTGCACAAAACCATTGTCCGACACGTAGGTGCCAATATGCTGCAGCTCCCGCTCACCGCCAACCTGGCTGAACAGTGGAATGCCTTGCCCCAGCAAAACCGGGATACGCGTAATGATCAGCTCATTGACCAGGCCCGCGTCAAGAAACGCCTGGATCGTCTGGCCACCGTCGATATAGAGGTGCTTCATACCGCGTTCGGCTAACGTTGCCACGAGTGAGGTGACGTCTGCTGCCATGACCTCGACCTTGCCCTCCAGATGTGCAGGGATCTGCAGAGGCTGATGGGAGAGTGCAATGACGGGAGTGCCCTCGTAGGGCCAATCCGGAAAGGACAAGACTTTCTCCAGGGTTTTGCGACCCATTACCAGTGCATCGACCGTGGCGATGAAGCGTTCATAGGTCACGCCGTTCAGCTCGGCGGTTTCGTATTCCGGTCGGTGCAACCATTCGATATCACCGTCTGGACGGGCAATAAAGCCGTCGATGCTGGTTGCGATAAAAACGGAACAGTGGATATCCATGGCGAAAACTCCTTTTAGTGCGCTTTGACGCTAATATTCATTTAATCCTCGGGTGCCACAACCGGGCGTCTGAGAAACAGTCTGATGCCCCTTTCTGCCGTGCGAGGATGTATGCGAAGTTGGTTGATCCGTTACCGTTACGCAATCATTTTCTGGATATGCTTCGGTGTTTTCCGTACCTCCCTGGCCGACTGGAATCCGATTCCCTCCGGCTCCATGCGCCCAACCCTGCTGGAAGGCGATGTGGTGCTGGTCAATCGCGTAGCGTATGACCTCAAGGTCCCGCTCACGGATATTTCCCTGGCCCACCTCGATAATCCCCAGCGCGGCGATGTGGTGACGTTTTCGTCACCCAAGGATGGCATGCGCCTGATCAAGCGGATTGTCGGCGTTCCCGGCGACACCCTGGAAATGCGCGATGAAGTGCTGTGGGTCAACGGTACGCCAGCCACCTACAGTGATGCGCAGGACATCAGCGAGCCAATTGTCCCAGGTCATACGGTACCGGGGATCAAGCTGAACGAATTGGCCGCCAACCGCCAGCGTACTGTGCAGTTCATGCCGACGGTGCGGGCGATGCGCAATTTCGCACCAGTGGTGGTGCCGGCCGACAGCTATTTCATGCTGGGGGATAACCGCGATAACAGCGATGACTCGCGATACATCGGCTTTGTGCCACGTCGGCTGTTGATCGGGCGGGCGCATCATGTGCTGGCATCGGCGCAGATCCTGGAGCATTGGATGCCACGCCTGAACAGATTTGGCGCGCCGATCCTGTAGGCGCTGGCTTGCCAGCGATTGCTGTATGTCAGTTGCATCCACAGCGACCGACACGCCGCCATCGCCGGCAAGCCGGTTCCTACCGTTCGACGTGCGGCGCGGCCCCCTGAATCCAGGCACTTACTTTTTGGTGAGCCCATCACCTTTTTGTGCGTTCTTGTGGGCTGTCCATCTCGTTCTTATCCTGCGGTCTTCGTTTACCCAGGAGTAGGTTTCATGAGTTTTGATCTCGGACTAAAAGGCCTTCGTGCACTGGTCACCGGTGGCACCAAAGGTATTGGCGCGGCCGTGGTGACGGTGTTGCATGAACAAGGCGCGCAGGTGATTTCGGTCGCGCGTTCGGCGGCGGATTCGACGCTTGAAGGCGTGCATTTCATCGCTGCCGACCTGGGCACTGCCGCGGGTTGTGCGAGCGTGACCGAGGCGGTGAAGGATCGGTTTGGTGGGGTGGATATCATCGTCAATGTGCTCGGCGGCTCCAGCGCGCCGGGTGGTGGTTTTGCGGTACTGGACGATGAGCAGTGGGCGAGTGCGCTGGGCCAGAACCTGATGGCGGCGGTGCGGTTGGATCGGGCGTTGTTGCCGGGGATGATCGAGCGTCGGGCAGGGGTGATTATTCATGTCACGTCGATCCAGCGAGAGTTGCCGTTGCCGGAGTCGACCACAGCGTATGCCGCTGCAAAGGCGGCGTTGGCGACGTATAGCAAGAGCCTGTCGAAAGAAGTGACGCCCAAGGGCATTCGGGTGGTACGGGTTTCTCCAGGCTGGGTGGAGACTGACGCGGCGGTGGCGCTGGCGGAGCGTCTGGCGGAGCAGGCGGGGACGGATTACGAGGGCGGCAAGCAGATCATCATGCAGGCGCTCGGCGGCATTCCGCTTGGACGGCCGGCCAAGCCCCAGGAGGTGGCTGACTTGATCGCCTTCCTGGTCTCGCCCCGCGCCGCGTCGATCAGCGGGACCGAGTACGTGATCGATGGCGGTACCGTTCCCACGGTTTAAGTCGTCGGCTTGGCAGCCTGCCATTTGAGCAGGCCATCCAGCACCGGGCACAGGCTCTGGCCCCACTCGGTCATGCGGTATTCCACTTTGGGTGGCACCACCGGATAGACCGTGCGCTGTACCAGCCCATCGGCTTCGAGCTGGCGCAATTGTTGGGCCAGCATCTTCTGCGAGATATCCGGGATCAGCCGCTCAAGGTCCGAATAACGTTGCACCTGGCCGCCGAACAGATGGAACAGGATGATCAGCTTCCACCGCCCGCCAAGCCAGGCGAGGGTGGTTTCGACGTCGGCGGCAGCGGTGGCAGGGGTGTAGGTTTTACTCATCGCATACGTCCTTGGACATTTCGGTCATTTGCCATTTGTTTTGACGCCGCCCGAATCCTGGCTTTAGATAATCGCCACGACCAAACCCACGATGAAACTGGCGGTGATTCAAATGGATTGTATTTTCTGCAGCATTGTTCAAAAGACCTCCCCAGCGCACATTCTGTGGGAAGACGACCAGCATATGGCGTTTCTTTCGATCTTTCCCAACACACCGGGTTTCAGCGTGGTAATCCCCAAGCAGCACTACGGCAGCTATGCGTTTGCGCAGTCGGATGAGGTGTTGGCCGGGCTCGCGGTCGCGGCGAAGAAAACCGCGCTGCAGATTGATCGGGCGTTTCCGGATGTGGCGCGCACCGGGATGATGCTGGAAGGCTACGGCGTGGATCACCTGCATGCGAAGTTGTTTCCCATGCATGGGACGGGGTCGGACAGTGCGTTCAAACCGATCAGTTCAAAGGTGGACAAGTTTTTTGAAACGTATGAGGGCTACATTTCGTCCCACGATTTTGTGCGGGCGGATGATGGGGAACTGGCGCAATTGGCCGCGCATATCCGATCGCTCGCCTGATGTCCAAACTGTAGGAGTCGGCAAGCCGGCTCCTACAAAGGTTTGCGTCCGCCTCAAGCGTCAGCGGCGGCTGCTGACTTCGGCGGGTACATCATCGCCCGCCATGCGCTTGCGAAACAGCGCGGTGCGCGCCAATAGCAGCGTGGTCACCGGCACCGTGATCGAGAGCAAGATCGGGATCAGCCAGCCGTGCAACACCGGGCCCGACTTGAGCACCGAAAAATAGATAATCGACGCCAGCGCCACACACCAGGCACCCAATGTCGAGGCCAGCGCCGGCGGGTGCATGCGCTGGAAGAAGTCCTTCATCCGCAGCAAGCCAATCGCGCCGATCAACGCAAACACGCTGCTCAACACCAGCAGTACCGCGACGACGATTTCCATCCATAACGGCATCATTCAATCACCTCCCCACGCAGCAGGAATTTGGCCAGGGCAAACGAGCCCACGAAGCCGAACAGCGCAATCAGCAGCGCCGCTTCAAAGTAGGTGTCGCTGGCATATCGAATACCCAGCACCAGCATCATCAGCATCGCCAGGATGTACAGGTAGTCCAGCGCCAGGACCCGGTCCTGGGCCGACGGGCCTTTGAACAGGCGGATCAGGGTCAGCACCATGGCCAGGGAGAACAGGAACAGGCTGAACAGGATCGCATTGGAGAGCAGGGCGCTCATTCGAAGATCTCCATCAGGGGCCGCTCGTAGGTGGTCTTGAAGTGCTCGATAAACGACACTTCATCCTCCAGGTCGAATACGTGCAGCAGCAGGATGCTGCGGTCCAGCGCCAGTTCCGACCAGATGGTGCCGGGGACCACGGTGGTGATCATCGACAGGGCGGCGAGGCCGTTGGCGTCGCGCAGGTCCAGGGGGATTTTGACGAAGCGCGAACGCGGTGGGCGTGAGCCGCACACCAGCACGCCCCAGGCCACTTGCAGGTTGGAGACGATCACATCGCGGCCGACCAGGAAAAACAGGCGGATGATCACGCCAGGGCGGCGGATGCGGATCGGCAGCGGGCGCAGCGGCGCCATCAGCAGCGGTGCAAGCAGGCCCAGCAGCGCGCCCAGCAGCAGGTTGCCGGGGCTGACGGACAGGTTCAGCACCAGCCACAGCAACCACAAGGCCAGGGACAACCACGGCGCAGGGAGCAGGCGTTTCATGGTTGCACCTCCAGCGCGGCGGTCTTGGCTTCGGGGCTTGGAACGGGGCGGGTCGCCATCACCGCCATCACGTAGTGTTCCGGATTGTTCAGGCTCTGGGCAGTGGCCTGGGTGTAGCGCATCAGCGGCTCGGCCTTGAAGGTCAGCAGGATGCTCAGGCCCAGCAGGAAGAAGATCGGCACGCACTCATAGCGGCGCAGCAAGGGCGACGGGCGCTCTTCCGGGGTCCAGAAGCGCTGGATACCCAGGCGGGCGAAGGCGATCAGCGAGGCCAGGCCCGAGAGGATCAACAGCGCCACCAAACCCCAGGCCGCGGGACGAATGGGTTCATCCACACTGACGCCCAGGCCCAAGGGGTTAACCAGCGCACTCAACAAGCTGAGCTTGCCGATAAACCCGGACAGCGGCGGCATGCCGATAATCAACAGGGCGCAGGCGACAAAGCTCAAGCCGAGGAAGGCCATGGTCCAGGGAATCACCTGGCCGACCACGGCTTTCTGCTCGTCATCCAGGTTCACGCCAGGACGCGGATGCAGGGATTCCATGGCCTTGGGCAGTGCGTCGATTTCTTCATCCAGCGGCAGGTCGTTGGCCGAGCGCGAACGCTCGATCAATTCGGCCAACAGGAACAGCGCACTCAACGCCAGGGTGGAGCTGACCAGATAAAACAGCGCCCCAGCGGTCAGGCTTGGCTGGGCGAAACCAACGGCCGACAGCAGGATGCCGGCCGAGACCAGGATGCTCAAGCTGGCCATGCGCTCAAGCCGCTGGGCCGCCACCATCGCCAGCGCCGCGCAGATGATCGTGGCCATGCCGCCGTACACCAGCCAGTCGCCGCCAAACAACGCCGACGCGCCGGCCTGGCCGGAAAACAGCAGGGTCCACAGGCGCAGCACGGTGTACACGCCGACCTTGGTCATGATCGCGAACATCGCCGCCACCGGCGCGCTGGCCGAGGAGTAGGCGGGGGCCAGCCAGAAGTTCAGCGGCCACATGCCGGCCTTGGCCAGGAACGCGGTGGCGAGGATCGCCGCACCGGCATGCAGCAGGCCGCGATCCGCCTCGGGGACCAGGGGGATTTTCAGCGCCAGGTCGGCGAAATTCAGCGTGCCGGTCACACCGTAGATCATCGCCGCGCCGATCAGGAACAGCGACGACGCCAACAGGTTGATCGCGATGTAATGCAGCCCCGACGACACCCGCGCCCGGCCCGAGCCGTGCAGCATCAAGCCGTAGGACGCCGCCAGCAGCACCTCGAAGAACACGAACAGGTTGAACAGGTCCGCCGTGAGGAACGCGCCGTACAGGCCCATCATCTGGATCTGGAACAGCGCATGGAAACTGGTACCGGCACGGTCCCAACGGGCCATGGCGAACAGCAGCGCGCTCACGCCGATGATCCCGGTGAGCACCAGCATCAGCGCCGAGAGCTGGTCGACCACCAGCACGATGCCGAACGGCACCTGCCAGTTGCCCGGCAGGTACACCCCAATCGAGCCGGGGCCGCCTTTTTGCGTCCAGTACAACAGCAGGATCGCGATGCCCAGGCCAATGACGCTGGAGAACAGGTTGATCCTGGCCTTCAGCGGGCGGCGTTTTTCGCCGAGCATCAGCATCAGCGCGGCGGTGAGCAACGGCAGCAGGATCGGGGCGACGATCAGTTGGTTGACCCAATTCATTCCTTGGGCTCCCGGCCGTCCACATGGTCAGTGCCGGTCAGGCCCCGTGACGCCAGCAGCACCACCAGGAACAACGCGGTCATGGCGAAGCTGATCACGATGGCCGTGAGCACCAGGGCCTGGGGCAGGGGGTCGGTGTAGTTGAGCAGGTCCTGGGGCACGCCGTCCTTGATGATCGGCTCCTTGCCGATAAACAGGCTGCCCATGCTGAAAATGAACAGGTTGACCCCGTAGGACAACAGGCACAGGCCCATCACCACCTGGAACGTCCGTGGCCGCAGGATCAACCAGACGCCGGAGGCCGCCAGGACCCCAATGGCAATTGCGATGACTTCTTCCATCAGGCGGCTCCTTCGGTGGCGGCGACTACTTTGGCCTGGTTGCTCGGTTTATGCGCGCGCACCGACTGGTGGCCGAGGGCGGTGAGCATCAGCAGCGTCGAGCCGACGACCATGGCGTATACGCCCACATCGAAGAACAACGCGCTGGCGATATGAATATCGCCCAGCAGCGGCAGGCTGAGATGCCAGGTATGGGTGGTGAGGAACGGGTAGCCGACAAACAACGCGCCGATCCCGGTCAGCGTCGCCGAGAGCAGGCCGAAGCCCATCCAGCGCATCGGCCGCAGGCTCATCTGCGCCTCGACCCACTGGGTACCGGCAACCATGTATTGCAGGATAAACGCCACCGACATCACCAGACCTGCGACAAACCCGCCGCCCGGTTGGTTGTGGCCGCGCATGAACAGGTAGAACGACACCACCAGCGCAATCGGCAGCAGCAGGCGCACCAGCACCGCCGGCACCATCATGAAGCCGAGGGCGGTGTCGCTGGCCTGGCGCGGGTTGACCAGGTCGGTGGCCACGTCCGGCGCCAGTTGACGCTGCTGTGGCGGCAGCTCCATGCTTTCCTTGGACGGGCGGAAACGACGCAGCAGGGCATACACCGTCAGCGCCACGGCGCCGAGCACGGTGATTTCGCCGAGAGTATCGAAGCCCCGGAAGTCCACCAGCATCACGTTCACCACATTGCTGCCACCGCCCTCGGGCAGGGCGCGGCTCAAGTAGAACGAGGAAATATCGTTGGGCGTCTGGCGCGTCAGCATCGCATAGGACAGCAACGCCATACCGCCGCCTACCACGGTGGAGAGCAGGAAGTCGCGCAGACGACGGATGCGCGCCTTGCGCAGCGAACTGGGCAGCGGCGAGACCTCTTCGATCCGCCGTGGCAGCCAGCGCAGGCCGAGCAGGATCAGTACGGTGGTGACCACTTCCACCACCAACTGGGTCAGCGCCAGGTCCGGCGCCGAGAACCACACGAAGGTGACACAGGTCATCAGGCCGCACACGCTGACCATGGTCAGGGCCGCGAGCCGGTGATACTTGGCTTGCCAGGCGGCGCCCAGGGCACAGGCAATCGCCAGCAGCCACAGGGTGACGAACACGATGGAGCCCGGGATCTTCGGGCGGTCGCCCCAGCTGAGGCCGCTGTTGAGCATCGGGATCATGGCGCCGATCACTGCGACGATCACCAACAGGAACAATTGGGTCTGCAGGCGCTTGGTGCTGATGCGTTTCTCGATCCTGCGCACGCCGCGCATCATCAGCACCAGGCTGCGCTCGAAGCCGCGCTTGCCGTTGAAGTAGCTGATGACCGGCGGGTATTTGAAGCGGCCGCGCTTGAGTTGTTTGCGTAGCAGCAGGTAGAGCACTACGCCACCGGACATGGCCACCAGGCTCATGATCATCGGTGCATTCCAGCCATGCCAGATCGCCAGGCTGTATTCCGGCAGCACGCCGCCGACCACCGGCAGCGCCGCGGCAGCGAGGATCGAACCGACCACCTGGGCCGGGAAGATACCCACCAGCAGGCAGGTGAATACCAGCAGCTCAACCGGGGCGCGCATCCAGCGCGGGGGTTCGTGAGGTGTGTGGGGCAGGTCGGTGGCGGGCGGGCCGAAGAACACATCCACGGTAAAGCGCAGGGCGTAGGCCACGCTGAACGTACCGGCGATGGTCGCGATCAGGGGCAGGGCGATTTCCACCCATTGGGTCGATGAGATAAACACGGTTTCAGCGAAGAACATCTCTTTGGACAGGAAACCGTTGAGCAACGGTACGCCGGCCATGGATGCACTGGCCACCATCGCCAGGGTCGCGGTAAACGGGATCAGGCGCACCAGGCCACTGAGCTTGCGGATGTCCCGCGTGCCGCTTTCGTGGTCGATGATGCCCGCCGCCATGAACAGCGAGGCCTTGAAGGTGGCGTGGTTGAGGATATGGAACACCGCGGCGACGGCGGCCAGCGGGCTGTTGAGGCCCAGCAGCAGGGTGATCAGCCCGAGGTGGCTGATGGTGGAATAGGCTAAAAGGCCTTTGAGATCATTCTGGAACATGGCGCAGTAAGCGCCGAGGAGGAGGGTCAGGGCACCGGCACCGCCGACGATCCAGAACCATTCTTCGCTGCCGGACAGCGACGGCCACAGGCGGGCCAGCAGGAACACGCCGGCCTTCACCATCGTCGCCGAGTGCAGATAGGCAGACACGGGGGTCGGTGCAGCCATGGCGTGGGGCAGCCAGAAGTGGAACGGGAACTGCGCGCTTTTGCTCAGGGCGCCGATCAGCACCAGGGCGAGCATCACCGGGTACAGCGAATGCGCGCGGATCTGCTCGCCCGCCGCCAGCACCTGGTCCAGGTCATAGCTGCCGACGATATGCCCCAGCAGCATCACGCCCGCCAGCAGGCACAAGCCGCCCGCGCCGGTGACCATCAAGGCCATGTATGCACCACGACGCGCATCGGCGCGGTGGTGCCAGTAGCCGATCAACAGGAACGAGAACAGGCTGGTCAGTTCCCAGAAGAACACGATCTGGATCAGGTTGCCGGAAATCACCAGCCCGAGCATGGCGCCCATGAAGGCCAGGAAAAACGCGAAGAAACGCGGCACCGGATCGTCCGGCGACATGTAGTAGCGCGCATACAGCGACACCAGCGCGCCGATGCCGAGCACCAGCATCGAGAACAGCCAGGCGAACCCATCCATGCGCAGCACGAAGTTCAGCCCAAGGCTGGGCAACCACATGAATTCTTCGCGGATCACGCCACCGTGGGCGATCTGGGGGTAGAGCAGGGCGACTTGAACGGTTCCGACCAGGGCCACAAGGCCAGCCAGCAGGGATTCGGTGTTACGTGCATTGTGCGGCAGCAAGGCCGCCAGACAGCTGCCGATAAAAGGCAGAAGCAGTAGAACTATCAGGGACATAGGCTTCTAATCTGCGGGAGTTTGGGATGCATCATACGTGCCGCTTTGTCGATCACCAAACGGCAACATGTGGCAGGATCCTACAAAGTAGGTCGAAAACTCCCGTTTGGCATTGTTTCGGACCCTAGCCCTGTTGCTCCTGTTCCCGCTCATCCTGCAACTCGATGGCCTTTTGCCCTTTTGTCTTGATCTCACTCACAATCACCGCCACCACAATCAACGCCGCCCCCAGCATGGCAATCGGCGGGAACCGCTCGCCGGCGATCCGTCCGACTACCCCGGCCCACACCGGCTCACCGGCGTAGATCAACGTGGCCCGTGTCGGCGAAACGCTTTGCTGCGCCCAATTCATGGCGACCTGGATCACCGCACTGGTCAGGCCCAGGCCCACGGCGCTGAACAGCAGCAGCCAGGAGAACCCCGGCAGCGCCTCGCCCATCGGCACCACCATCAAAAACGACAGCAGCGACGCCGTCGCCAGTTGCACCACCGTCACCCGGCGTACGTCCACTTGCCCGGCGAACGCACTGATCAAAATGATTTCCGCCGCTATCGCCACGGCACCGATCAGGGTGGCGATTTCCCCGGGGCTGAAATTCAACGAAGCCCCGGCGGGGCCGGTCAACAACATCAACCCGGCAAACGCCAGCATGATGCCGATGCTCGGCATCAACCCCGGGCGACGGCCCAGCACCAGCCATTGCAGCAGCGGCACAAACGGCACATACAGGGCAGTGATGAACGCCGACTGGCTGCTCAGGATCGTCTGCAGGCCAATGGTCTGCAGACCGTAGCCGAACATGATCGCCACGCCGATAAACACGCCCGCCTTCAATTCGAACAACGTCAGGTCGCGCAGGGTACGCAAGGAAAAGAACCCGACCACAATCGCCGCCGCCGCAAAGCGCAGGCCCACGAAAAACATCGGCCCGCTGACGGTCATGGCATGCTGCACCAGCAAAAACGTGCCGCCCCAAATCATGGTGATAAACACCAGGATGCATTCGGCTTTGCTGAAGCGGTTGAAACGCGAAGGGGAGGTCGGGGCAGTCATGGCGGCTCTGGTCTTGCATGGGAAAGGCACGGACCGCACAATGCGCCGCACGCTGGGCAGTATACTGCGCACACCCACCCAATGAGCAATATAGTGCACAAAGAAAATCCACAACGGGCCTCGGTCCTGCAGCACGTCAGCCAGAACGTTCGTCGCCTGCGCCACGCCGCCGACCTGAGCCAGACCGCGCTCTCGGAAAAGTCCGGGGTCAGCCGGCGCATGCTCGTTGCCATCGAGGCCGGGGAAAAGAATGTCAGCCTGTCCACCCTCGATCGTGTGGCCGAAGCGTTGGATGTGGCGTTCAGCGACCTGATCCAGGCGCCGGATGTGCGCGATCACAGCCGCATCAACGAACTGGCCTGGGCGGGGGAAATCGATGGCAGCAAGGCGGTGTTGCTGGCCAAGGCCACGGCGCGGCGCGAGGTCGAGTTATGGGAGTGGCGTCTTGAACCCGGTGATCGCTATTGCCCGGACCCCGACCTGGAGGGATGGAGCGAGCAACTGTTCGTCTTCGAGGGCAGCCTGACATTGGTGGTCGGCGAGCAGGAAAATACCATCGGCGCCGGCGAATTCTTCATGTTCGCCAGCCACCAGCCCCATGCCTATCGCAATGACGGCCAGGTCGCCGTGCGCTTTGTGCGCAATGTGGTGATCTAACTGTTTGCCAGCCAACAGTGGATGCACACTTTGCTGGTTTGAAACTGCGGTTGCGCGCCTGTTTGCGCAGCAAACCGCTGATTTTATTGACGATTAAATTCAGGCACGACTCCTGCAAACACTCCAGTATCCCCTCGGAGCCTGGAGTCGGCCCATGTCTGCCCACCCTCAACAACCTGCCCATATCATCCGCTCGGACGCGGAGGCCATCGAGGTCGCCAAGCGCCTGGCCGAACGCTTTGCCGTCGACGCCAGCGCGCGCGACCGTGAGCGTCGCCTGCCGGTTGCCGAACTGGACGAGTTTTCCGCCAGCGGCCTGTGGGGCATCACCGTTCCCAAGGCCTATGGCGGCGCCGGGGTGTCCTATGTGACGGTGGCCGAGGTGATCAAGTTGATCTCCGCCGCCGACCCGTCATTGGGGCAAATCCCGCAGAACCACCTGGGCGTGGTGGACATCCTGCTGCAAACCGCCACCGAGGAACAAAAGCGCCACTACTTTGGCAAAGTCCTGGCGGGTTATCGCTTTGGTAACGCCTTCTCCGAGGCCAAGAGCAAAAACGCCGGCACCTTCGACACGCAGATTCGCTTCCACGGCGACACCGCGCAGATCAACGGCGAGAAGTTCTACTGCACCGGCGCGTTGTTCGCCCATATCGTGCCCACCGTGGGTAATAACGAAAAGGGCCAGGCGTTCATCGGCCTCGTCGAGCGCGATGCGCCAGGCCTGACCGTGATCGACAACTGGGATGGCTTCGGCCAGCGCACCACCGCCAGCGGCGGCGTGACCCTCGACGGCGTGAGCGTGCCCTTGAGCGCGGTGATTCCCGCCCACCTGGCGTTTGACCAGCCCACGGCCGATGGGCCGATTTCGCAAATCATCCAGGCCGCGGTCGACACCGGTATTGCCGTCGGCGCCCTGGAGCAGGCAAAAATCTTCGCGCGCCAGGCCCGTCCGTGGATCGACAGCCAGCAGGATCACGGTTGGCAGGACCCGTTCACCATCGCCGCCATCGGCGACCTGGAGTGGCGTGTGCACGGCACCGAAGCGATCCTCGCCAAGGCCGGCCTGGCCGTCGACCGGGCCCTCGCCGAACCGAATGAGGACACCGTCGCCCAGGCTTCACTGGTGGTCGCCCAGGCCAAGGTCCTGTCGGCCGAAACCGCTTTGCTCGCCAGCAGCAAACTCTTCGAACTGGCCGGCACCCGCTCGGTCACCGCCAAGCACAACCTCGACCGCTTCTGGCGCAACGCGCGGACCCACACCCTGCACGACCCGGCCCGCTGGAAATATCACCTGATCGGCAATTTCGTGCTCAACGGCGTCAAGCCTGCGCGTCACGCCTGGAACTGAGGACCTGACCCATGACCGCACTGACCCTCGCACGCCAACTGCTGGACAGCACCCGTCGCCACGTCGAAAAAAGCGACGACCCCTACGTGATCAGCCGCTTCGGCGATTGGCAGATTCGCGTGGATGTAGCGGCCGCTTTGCTGGAACGCGCCGAAACCGACCCAAGCCCGGTCGCCGCCACCGAAGCGCAGATCGCCGCCGCCGAAGCCTTGCTCTTTGCCAGCAACACCGAATTCGAACTGACCGGCCAACGCACCGCGCTGCCACCGACCCTGGATGATCCGTTGCGCTGGAAATATCAGGTCGTCGGCAACTACCACCTCAACGGAGTGCTGTGATGTCCCGTGAAATCCGCTTGAACGCCTTCGACATGAACTGTGTCGGCCACCAATCGCCGGGCCTGTGGGCGCATCCGCGCGATCGCTCGTGGCAGTACAAGGACCTTGAATACTGGACCGACCTGGCGAAGATCCTTGAGCGCGGCAAGTTCGACGGCCTGTTTATCGCCGATGTGCTGGGCATCTACGACGTGTACAACGGCAACGGCGACGCGGCGATTCGCCAGGCGACCCAGGTGCCGGTCAACGATCCGTTGTCGCTGATCGCACCCATGGCGCTGGTCACCGAGCACCTGGGTTTTGGCCTGACCGCATCGCTGTCGTTCGAACACCCGTATCCGTTTGCACGCCGTCTCTCGACCCTCGACCACCTGACCAAGGGCCGCATCGGCTGGAACATCGTCACCTCCTACCTGGAAAGCGGCGCCAAGAACCTTGGCCAGAAAGCCCAGACCGAACACGACGCCCGCTACGACTATGCCGAGGAATACCTGGAGGTCTGCTACAAACTCTGGGAGGGCAGTTGGGAAGAGGGCGCGGTACTGCGCGACCGCGAACGTCGGATCTTCAGCGACCCGAGCAAGATCCACGAGATCCGCCACGTCGGCAAACACTTCCAGGTGCCCGGCATCCACCTGTGCGAACCGTCGCCGCAGCGCACGCCGGTGCTGTACCAGGCCGGTGCCTCCAGCCGTGGCAAGCAGTTCGCCGCCGAGCAGGCCGAATGCGTGTTCGTTGCCGCGCCGTCCAAGGTGCTGCTGAAAAAGACCGTCGCCGACATCCGCCGCCGTGCGGCCGAGGCCGGGCGCGACCCGAAGAAAATCCTGATTTTCAACTTGCAGACCGTGATCGTCGACGAGACCGACGCCAAGGCCAAGGCCAAATTCGACGAATACAAATCCTATGCCAGTTATGAAGGTGCGATGGCGCTGATCTCCGGCTGGACCGGGATCGATTTCAGCCAGTTCAAGCCGGATGAACCGCTCAAGCACGTGCACACCAATGCGATTCAATCGGCGGTGGAAGCTTTCTCCACGGCGGATCCGAACAAGGTCTGGACGCCCAACGAATTGGCCGATTGGGTCGGTATCGGCGGCTTTGGCCCGCTGTTCGTCGGCGGCCCGGAAACCGTGGCGGACCTGTTGCAGGAGTGGGTCGAAGAGACCGACGTCGACGGCTTCAACCTCGCCTATGCGCTGACCCACGAAACCTTTGTCGACGCCGTCGAATGGCTGGTGCCGGAGTTGCAGAAGCGCGGCGTGTACAAGACCGAATACGCCCAGGGCACGTTGCGCGAGAAGTTGTTCGGCGACGGTGCAAGGTTGGGCGCGAACCACCCGGGCGCCAGCTATCGCGATCTATCGAATGCACGTAAGTCCAATGTGGGAGGGGGCTTGCCCCCGATAGCGGTGGGGCAATCAAAGGTGTTTTAACTGACACACAGCCATCGGGGGCAAGTCGAATCGTCGCACCGCCTCTCCCTCAGTTGTCCTGTGTCGATCCAAATAATCAAGCCAGCGGACCACCGCACGCACACCCCCCAATAGGAGCAATCCCCTATGAGCGTGCACGAACCAACGGCCCTCCTGGAACACCTGCGCCACTGGGCACAACTCACGCCGTTGCACATCGCCCTGCGACACAAGCGCCAGGGCCAGTGGTACGCCTGGCGCTGGATCGACATCTTGCGCGATGTCGAACGCCTGGCCGATGGTTTGCGCCAGCAAGGTTTCAATCAACAGTCACGCTTGGTGCTCAGCGGCGCCTTTGAGCCGAACCTGCTGTTGCTGGCGTTGGCGGCCCATTCCGTTGGCGCACAGGTGCTGACGTTGGCCGATAACCTCGAGCCGCAGGCCTTGGAGCAACAGCTGTGGCGTATTCATCCCAGCCACGCCTACGTTCAAGGTCGCCAGCGCGATTGGACCTTCACCCAGCGGTTGGATTTCGCCCAACTGCTCGGCCCCGTGGACCCGGCGCAACACCTGCAGCGCTGGTGGCTGCCCGCCGGCGAAACCGCGTTGTGGAGCGAGGAGGGCACCCACTGGCAAGGCGGCCTGGCGGTGGTGCTGGAGCAGTGGCTGAGCAGCGGCCACGGCCTGGCCTTCCCGGAAAGCCCGGCCTCGGCGCGGCGTGATCGCAGCGAAGTCGCGCCCACCGGCCTGCTGCTGTCGCCCGCCCGTTTGCTGCATCTGGCCGACGAGATCGAAAGCCGCCTGCCACCCCACGGCACCTGGCGTCGACGCCTGTGCGACTGGGCCATTGCCCACCCGCACAGCGGCCTGCGCCGCCTGCTGAAAAACCGCGTGCGCACACTGTTGGGCTTCCAGCGCCTGGCCTATATCTGGCAGCCCCTCAAATCCAATGCCGAGCCGACGTGGCTTGCCGAATTCAAACGGGAACGTGCATGAGCCAAGCCATCCTCCAGGTGCGGGATATCTCGCTGTCGTTCAAGGGCGTCAAGGCGATCAATGGGTTGTCGTTCGAGGTGGCGCGCGGGGAAATCTGCGCGTTGATCGGGCCCAACGGCGCCGGCAAGAGTTCATTGCTCAACGTCCTCAACGGCGTGTATCGCTTCGATGCCGGCGAGATTGTGTTCGAGGCGCAGCACTTCCAGCGTATCGACCCGCTGGGCGCCGCGCGCCGAGGCATTGGCCGTACCTTCCAGAACAACGCCCTGTTCAAGAAAATGAGTGTGCTCGACAACATCCTCACCGGCCTGTCGCGGCATATGCGCACCAGCTTTATCGAACAGGCCCTCGGCTTGCCCCGCGCACGCCATGAAGCCGAAGCCTTCCGTCTGCGCGCCCAGGGCATCCTCGAGTTCCTGGAGCTGCAAGCCTACCGCGATGTGCTGGTGGGCAACCTGTCCTATGGCCTGCAAAAGCGTGTGGAGCTGGGCCGTGCATTGATCGCCGGGCCCAGCCTGTTGCTGCTGGACGAACCCATGGCCGGCATGAACGCCGAGGAAAAACAGGAAATGGCACGCTTTGTCGCCGACGTGAACCGCGACATCGGCACCACCGTGGTGTTGATCGAACACGACATGGGCGTGGTCATGGGGCTGTCCGACCATGTGGTGGTGCTCGACTACGGGCGCAAGGTCGGCGACGGCACCCCTGCCGAGGTGCAGGCCAATCCCGAGGTGATCGCTGCCTACCTGGGAGTGACGCACTGATGACGTTCTTCTTCGAAACCCTGCTCGGCGGCCTGCTCGCCGGCACCATGTATTCCCTGGTCGCGATTGGCTTCGTGCTGATCTACAAGGCCAGCGGCGTGTTCAATTTTGCCCAGGGCTCGATGCTGCTGTTTGCCGCGCTGACCTTCGTCAGCCTGCACGACCAGGGCGTGCCGTTTGCCCTGGCGTTGTTGTTGACGGTGATCGTGATGATCGTCGGCGCCTTGCTCATCGAGCGCCTGGTGCTGCGGCCGCTGGTGAACCGCTCGCAGATCACGCTGTTCATGGCGACGCTGGGCCTGTCGTTCATTATCGAAGGCCTGGCCCAGGGCGTGATGGGCTCGCAGGTGCGCGCCCTGGACCTGGGCATCGACGATGTACCGCTGTTCGTCGGGCCGCTGATGCTCAGCCAATTCGACCTGATCGCCGCGGCCGTGGCCGTGGTGCTGGTGACGGTGCTGGCGCTGCTGTTCAACAAGACCCGTATCGGCGTGTCGCTGCGCGCGGTGGCGGATGACACCACGGCGGCGCTGTCCATCGGCATCAACCTCAACCGCATCTGGCAGATCGTCTGGGCGGTGGCCGGCATCGTCGGGCTGGTGGCGGGGTTGTTGTGGGGCGCGCGCCAGGGCGTGCAGTTTTCGCTGTCGCTGGTGGTGCTCAAGGCCTTGCCGGTGTTGATCATCGGCGGCTTCACCTCGATTGGCGGGGCGATTGTCGGCGGGCTGATTGTCGGTGCGGCGGAGAACCTCGCCGAGGTGTATATCGGCCCGCTGATCGGTGGCGGCATCACGCCGTGGTTCGCCTATGTCCTGGCGTTGTCCTTCCTGTATATCCGTCCCGCCGGCCTGTTCGGCGAGCGCGCCATCGAGCGAGTCTGAAAGCATGTCGATCCCTGTTGCTGAACACACCGCCCCCTTGCTGCTGGTCCAGCGGCGCGTGCCCTGGAGCCTGCTCGGCCTGCTGGCGCTGGCGTTTATCGTGGTGCCGCTGTGGGGCAATGACTATTGGCTCAACGCGATCCTGATCCCGTTCCTGGTGCTGTCACTGGCCGGGCTGGGCCTGAATTTACTCACCGGCTATACCGGGCAAACCTCGGTCGGTGCCGCCGGGTTCATGGCCGTCGGTGCCTTCGCCACCTATGGGTTTTTACTGCGCCTGCCGGAGTTGGGCCTGCCGGTGGCATTGCTCGGCGGCGGGATCATCAGCGCGTTGGTCGGTCTGCTGTTTGGCTTGCCCAGCTCGCGGATCAAAGGCTTCTACCTGATGGTCACCACCTTGGCCGCACAGTTTTTCCTGGAGTGGCTGTTCGTCAAATTCCCCTGGTTCTACAACTACGGCTCGTCCGGGACCATTTCGGCGCCGAAGCTGGCGTTGTTCGGCCATGACCTCAACACGCCGCTGGGCCGCTACTGGCTGACCCTGGTCACGGTGCTGTTGTTGACCTGGGCCGCGGTCAACCTGGTGCGCAGCCAGGTGGGTCGCAACTGGATGGCGATCCGCGACATGGACACCGCCGCCGCCGTGGTCGGCATCCCGGTGGTGCGCTACAAGCGCCTGGCGTTTGCGGTCAGTTCGTTCTACCTCGGCATCGCCGGCGCGTTGTGGGCGTTTGCCTACCTGGGCACGGCCAGCGCCAGCAGCTTCGACATCAACCGCTCATTCCAGATCCTGTTCATCATCATTATCGGCGGCATGGGCAGCATTGCCGGCAACTTCGTCGGCGCGGCATTCATCAGTTTGCTGCCGATCTTCCTCAGCCATGCCGGGCAGGCGTTGTTCGGTGGCTCGGTGGACGCGGGGCAGTTGCAGAACCTGCAGAAAATCATTTTTGGCGTGTTGATCATCGTGTTCCTGATCAAGGAACCCGAGGGCTTGATTCGCCTGTTGTACAACCTCCGTGACCGGCTGCGTCAGTGGCCCCTACGTTTCTGACCGATAAGAGAATCCCTATGCGTGCATCCTTGAAACGCTCCCTGGCCGGCGCCGCCTTCGCGCTGGCTGCCCTGGCCGGTGCCGTGCCCCAGGCGGTAGCCTCGGCCGACCAGCAGTTCTTTCCCCTGGCCACCTACCGGGTGGGTGCCTACGCCTCCAGCGGCGTGCAGGTGTGGGCCGGGATGATCGACTACCTGCGCTATATCAACGAGGTCGAAGGCGGCATCAATGGCGTGAAGCTGGTGTGGCAGGAATGCGAGACCGAGTGGACGGCGGAGAAGGGCATCGAGTGCTACGAGCGCTTCAAGAACGGCCTGGATGGCGCGCCGGTCGCGGTGTACCAGCCCAACGGCGCACCGGCGGCCTATGCGCTCAGCGAAAGGGCAGAGGTGGACAAGATCCCGCTGATCACCCTCGGCTACGGTCGCACCGAAGCCACCGACGGCACGGTGTTCCCGTACAACTTCCCGGTGATGCTGACGTTCTACAGCGAGGCGTCGACCCTGGTGAACTACATTGCCCAGCGCGAAGGCGGCTTCGACAAACTCAAGGGCAAGAAGATCGCCACGGTCTACCACGACTCGGCCTACGGTCGCGAAACCCTTGGCCCGCTGAAATTGCTGGCGGAAAAATACGGTTTTGAAAACATCCAGATTCCGGTGGCCGACCCGGGCAATGAGCAGTCCGCGCAATGGCGCCAGGTACGCCAGGCCAACCCGGATTGGGTGTTCCTGCGCACCTGGGGCGTGTCCACCCCGGTGGCGGTGAAAACCGCCGCCCGCTTCGGCTTCCCGGTGGACCATATCATCGGCGACATCTGGGCCAGCTCCAGCGAAGACGTATTGCCCGCAGGCGCCGCCGCCAAGGGCTACCTGGCGCTCACGCCTTACCCGGCAGGTGCGGATTTCGAGATCCACAAGCGCCTCAAGCAATACATCCTCGACAAGGGCCACAGCGACCTCAAGGACCTGAAGAATTTCGGCAGCGTCTACTACAACTCCGGCCTGGTGAACGCCGCCGTGGCCGTGGAAGCGATCCGCACCGGCCAGGCCAGGTTCGGCAAGCGTCCGCTCAATGGCGAAGAAGGCCGCTGGGGCCTGGAACACCTGAATATCGATGACGCGCGCTTGAAGGACATGGGCTACCTGGGCTTGATGCAGAACCTCAAGCTGTCGTGCCGCGACCACGAAGGCGGCGGCTCGGCGCGCGTGCAGCAATGGGACGGCGCCCACTGGACGCTGATCAGCGACTGGATCGCCGCCGACCGCGCCCTGTTGCGCCCGCTGATCGATGAAAAATCCGCGGCGTTCGCCAAGGAAAAAGGCCTGACGCCACGCACCTGCACCGGGGATGAATAAACCATGAGCCAGCTCGCTACCGAAGCCACGCGCCCGTCGTTGTTGACGGTCAACGATATTGAAGTGATCTACGACGGCGCGATCCTCGCCGTGGCCGGGGTGTCGCTGAGCGTGCCCAAGGGCGCCATCGTCGCCTTGCTGGGGGCCAATGGCGCCGGCAAGAGCACCACCCTCAAGGCGATCTCCGGGCTGGTGCGTGCCGAGCGCGCCGAAGTCAGCCGGGGCGTGATCGAATACGCGGGCGTCGACCTGGCCGGCGTCGACCCCAGCCAGCGTGTGCGCCAGGGCATGGTGCATGTGCTGGAAGGCCGCCATGTCTTCGGTCAGCTCAGCGTCGAAGACAACCTGCGCAGTGGCGGCTTTGTCCGGCGCCTGAGCCGCAAGGCCATGGAGCAGGACCTGGAGCGTATCTATGCGTGGTTCCCGCGGCTCAAGACCAAACGTCGCACCCGCGCGGGCCTGACGTCCGGCGGCGAGCAGCAGATGGTCGCCATCGGCCGCGCGTTGATGACCCGTCCTACTTTGGTACTGCTCGACGAGCCGTCCATGGGTTTGGCGCCTATGATCGTGCAGGAGATCTTCGAAATCATCGCGCAGCTCAACCGCGAGCAGCAGGTGAGCTTCCTGATCGCCGAGCAGAACATCAATGTCGCGCTCAACTATGCGTCCCAGGGCTACGTGCTGGATACTGGGCGCGTGGCCTTGAGTGGCAGCGCCGCCGAGCTGTTGGCGCGGGGCGATTTGCACGACATTTATCTGGGTAAACAGTAAAGGCGAATGTGCATGACTGAATCCCTCCGCAACGCTGATGTGCTGATCATCGGCGGCGGCCTGAGCGGCACGATGCTGGCGGTGCAACTGCTGCGCCGGCCTGGGCAGCGCCGGATCCTGGTGATCGAACCGCGCGCCGAACTCGGCCGAGGCGAGGCCTACAGCGCCGTCGAACTGGGCCACACCCTGAACGGCAATGCGGCGCGCATGAGCGTCGACCCGGACAATGCCGATGACCTGACCCAATGGCTCACCGCCTACATCGGTGCTGGCGGTTGGCCCGAGTCGGACCAGCAGCACGTGCCCATCAGCGAGCTGTTCCCGCCACGCGGGATTTTTGGCCTGTATGCGCAGCAACGGCTGGCTGAAGCCAAGGCGTTGTCGGCGTCCACCGTCGAGCATATCCGCGCCGAAGTCGTCGACCTGCAAGTCGGCGACGATTCAGTGTTGCTGACCCTCGACAACGGCCAGCAATTGCACGGTGCCCAGGCGGTGTTGGCCACCGGCATGTTCCCGGCGGCACGCACGCCGCAGACCCAGTCCAGCGGCTTGAACGCCGCCGCCGTGGACCCCTGGGACGTGCAGGCCATGACCCGGATCGACCCGCAGGCGCCCGTGCTGATCATCGGCTCCGGGTTGACCATGGTGGACGCCGTGGTGTCCCTGGAACAGGCCGGGCATCGTGGGCCCATCGAGGTGTTTTCACGCCACGGCTTGTTGCCCCATGTGCGCCGGCAGCCGCCGGGCTGGGACGATTTCCTCGCCGCCGACCACGCCTTGCGCAGCCCGCGGCAACTGCTGCGCGAAGTGCGGCGTCAATGCCGCCTGGCATTGGCGCAGGGCGTCGATTGGCAGGCGCCACTGGACACGGTGCGCGCCCATATCGGCCGGCTGTGGAGCCAGGCCAGCGAGGGCGAGAAACGCCAGTTCGTGCGGCATGTGCGGCCCTGGTGGGAAAGCCATCACCACCGCTCGCCGCCGTTGAGTGCGCAGTTGGTGGCAAGGCTGCATGAAGAGGGGCGGTTGCGGATTCGTGCAGCGTCGTTCAAGGGGCTGGAGCCTGCGGGTGAGGGCGTGACCATTCGTTTGCGTTATCGGGGCGAACAGGCGATCACCCAGGTGTCGGGCGCAGCGCTGATCAACTCCAGCGGCATCGAATACGACTGGCGCCGCGTGGCCCGGCCGTTGCCGCAGCAGTTGCTCAAGCGCGAGCTGATCACGCCCGGGCCGTTGGCGTTGGGGATTGCGGCGGACACGTCCGGCGCAGTGCTGGATGCCCAGGGCCAGGTCAGCGCGCGATTGTTCGCAATGGGCCCGCCGTTGAGGGGGATGTGGTGGGAGAGCACGGCGGTAACCGATGTTGCCCTTCAGGCCAAGGCATTGGCATCGACGTTGGCGCATTTCTAAATGTGGGAGGGGATCTCTATTTATCTTGAGGTCTTTACGAAGCCGGGTTTTAGGCCGAACACTTCCACCCCCTGCGGCGTCGATTGCCCGGTGCTCACCTTCACGCGCTCCACCGGCTTATCCATCGCTTCTCGATACTCCACCGTCCTGTCCGCCTGGATCGCTTCGCTCGGAATCACCATCGCCTGCGCATTGTTGTAAGTGACGATGGTCAACCGCGCACTCATTCCCAGGCGCACCCGCTGCAACTGTTGCGGGGTCAGCCTGGGGATCGACAACGTCACCGGAAACTGCGCGCTGCCCTGGCTGTCGCTGGCAATCGCCAGGCCGCTGACCACGCTCACCGAGCCGCTCAACCGTTCCCCGTCAAACCCATCGCCCAGCACTTCCACCGCCTGGCCCTGATGCAGCTGGTTGATGTCCAGCTCAGACACCTTGGCGACGATCTTCAGCCGTTCGATATTGGCCAGGCCGAACAGCACCTGGCCCTGGCTGACCTTGCTGCCGGCCTGAATCGGCGCGTTGGTGTTGCCGCCGCCTTGGGGCGCATTGTTACCGGGGGCGGGCACCACGATGCCGGAGAACGGCGCCTTCACTTCCTTGCCTGCGAGCAGGGTGCGCAAAGCCTCGTATTTCACCGTGGCGTTGGTCAGTTCCATGTCGGCGATCTGGCGGTATTCGCCCTTGCCCTGGTCGAGGGCCTGTTGCAGTTCGCTGCGGGCGGAGGCGAGGTCCAGTTGCTGTTGCTGGGCCTGTTGCTTGAGGTCGTCCAGCTCATTGCGCGGGATGATGCCGCGCTTGAACAGGTTTTCGCTTTCGGTGAGTTTGCGTTGGGTATTGCCGGCGGTCATTTCGGCAGTGCGCAGGCTGCGGCGCGCACGGCTGACGGTGGGGCCGCTGTCCCAGTCCTGCAGCTCCTGCACGGCGCGGCGGGCCTTGAGCTGGGCGGAGAGGGCGTCGCGCAACTGCACTTCAAGGGTGGCCGGGTCCATGCGCAGCAGGACCTGGCCAGCCTCGACCCGCTGGCCTTGCTCCACCAGATTGGCCTGCACGTTGCCGTCGAACGGCGCCGTGAGGGTGAGGGTGGTGTCGGGTTCGATCTTGCCCACCAGGCCGATCTGGTGCACCAGCGGGTCGGGCTTGACGGCCAGCCATTGTTCGGTGGCGCCGGCCGGGCCTTCTGCGGGGCTGCGCAGGGCCAGCCCCGCGCCGGCCAGCAGCAGGATCAACGCGACGCCCAGCAGGCGTTTTCGATTAGTAGTCATTGAGGGCGATTTCCCAACTTTCCAGCGTCATGCCCAGGGTCAGGTCGAGCTGGGTCTGGGCGTTCAAATAAGCGATCAGGGCGTTGAGCTGCGCGTTTTCGGCATTGCGCAGGTCGGTCTCGAAGCTCAGCACCTGGAAGTTGGTGGAGCGTCCGGCGCTGAGTTTCTCGCGTTCGATCTCGATCTTGCGCCGCGACAACTCCACCGCGCGCTGGGAGATTTCATACTGGCGCCAGCGGGTGCCGAGGTCGCGTACCACGTCGTTGACGTTGCGTTCCAGTTCCTGGCGGGCGTCGGTGATGCGGATCTCCTGGTCCTCCACATTGACCCGCGCGCGCACTTCGGCCTGGCGCGTGCTGATGTCACCGATGGGGATCTGCACCTGCACCCCGGCGTAGCTGTCCCAGGTGCGGTTGTTGGTGCTGCCGGCATCGTTATTGTAGGCGTCGCGTATCTGGTTCGCGCCGGCCACCAGGTCCACCTGCCAGCGCCCGGAGTCCTTGGCGATCACCAGGTTGAGGTCGGCCTGCTGGCTGCCGAGCAGGGCGGCGAGGTATTCCGGTTGCTGGGTCTGCGCCAGGTTGAAGGCCTGGCGTTTGTCGATCTGCATGGGTTTGGCCTCCAGGGCTTCGGTGGCGCGAATCGGCGTCGACAGGTCCAGGGCCAGCAGGCGCAGCAAGGCCAGGCGGTTGGTGTCGAGCTGGTTCTGCGCTTCTTCGACACCCAGTTGCTGGGTGGCGATGTCGGCTTCGGTTTGCACGATCTCGAATTCGGCCATGCGCCCGGCGCTGATCAATGCCTTGTTCACCTCCAGCAAGGTGCCGGAGCGCTTGAGGGCGTCCTGCACGATGCTCAGTTGCTCCTGGGCCCGCAGCAGTTCGCGGTAGGTGGCGATGATCTGGCTGATGGTCTGCGCCACGGTCGCCTTGAGGTTCAGGCGGTTGGCCTGCTCCGACAGGCGCGACAGGCGCAACGGTGCGGTGGTGGCGTCCCAGCCGGCGCCGCGCATCAACGGCTGGATGATCGCCAGGTCGAGACCGTCGCTGCGGTAGCGCCCGGCGCGGTCGGCGTTGTTCAGCTGCTGGGTCCAGGCCATGCTCAGGCGGGTGCCGTATTCACTGAGCAAGCTGGTGGCCGGCGCCACGTTGGCATTGCGCGCACTGTCCTGGGAGCCACGGGTGCTGCGGTAATAGCTGTTAAGGGTGAGCTTGGGGTTGAACACGTCTTCGGCGACGCGCAGGTCGAACTTCTGCGCCACCCGTTGCAGGTAGGCGCTGCGGATCGCCGGGTTGTTGCGCAGGCCCAGGTACACGGCGTCACCCAGGGTCAGGGTGGTGACCTGGGCATTCAAGGACACGCCCCGGTCGTAACCACTGCGGGTGCTGCTGGGGGCCGACGGTTTGATGGCCACCTCGGCGGCCATGCCGTGCAGGCTGATCAACACGAGCAACCCGAGCCATTTACTCATCGCGCAAGGCCTCCACCGGCTGCAACCGCGAGGCCGACACCGCCGGGTAGATGCCAAAGAACAAGCCCACCAGCAACGTACTGCCCACCCCCAGGGGCAGGGCGGCGACGGCCAGGTCGAACAGCCAGCCCGACAGCCGGGCATAGAGCCAGGCGGCGGTCATCCCGAGTACCGCCCCGCACAGCGCGCCGACGGCGGTGAGGGTGACGGCTTCGAGCAGGAACAGGTTGCGGATGTCGCGCTGGCGAGCGCCCAGGGCCATGCGAATGCCGATCTCGCGACGGCGTTCCGATACGTTCATCAGCATCACATTCATCACGCCTACGCCGCCGCCGACCAGGGAAATGGCGCCGAGGGCCAGCAGCAGGTAGGCGAAGGTGCGACTTTGCCGGGTCATGCCGTCGATCATTTGCTGGGGCACCTGGATGTCGACCGTGTGGTCGGTGAGTTGGGTCTGCAAGGCGCTGGCGGCTTCCCTGGCAATGCGTTCCATGTCCTGGCCGGGCGCGGCGCGGATAACCACATTGCCGATCTGCGGCATGGCATAGATACGGCGCATGCCTTCGGCGGGAATGAACAACGACTCGTTGGCCTGTACCGGCATCAGCATTGCCCTGGGCTGGTTCTGCAGAATGCCCACCACCAGGAACAGGTAGTCGTTGATGCGCACGCGTTCACCCAGTTGCAGCGGATCGCCCGGCGCTCCGAGGGCCTGTGCCAGCTGGTCACCGATCACGCCATAGGTTTCGTTGGCGTCGAAGCTCGACAGGAAGCGCCCCTGCCGTACCACCAGGCGCATCGCCGCCTGGATGTCCGGTGTGCTGCCGACGAGGTTGGCGTTGGTGGTGCGGCCATGGAACACGATGGGCCCGCTGAACAAGGTCAGCGCGCCGATATGGGCGATGCCCGGCACGGCCTGGCGCACGGCATCCAGGTCGAGCCTCGCGGGCGCGGGGATCGTGCTGCTGCCCTTGGGCGGGAACTGGGCGACCAGGGTGTCGGTGCCCATGTCCTTGAAAATCATCGCGGCATCCACTGCCGCGTTATGGCCGATATTGATCAGCGCCACCACCGACGAACTGCCGATGACGATGCCCAGCAGGGCCAGCACCGAGCGCTTGCCCAGGGTGCGCAGGCTGACGAAGGCTTCATGCAGCAGTTGGCTGAAGCTCTGTTCGACCCGCAGGCTCATAGGCGCCCGGCCTCGTGCACTACGCCGTTGCGCACCAGGATCTTGCGCTCCAGGCGTTCGGCGATATGCGGGTCGTGGGTGACGATGATCAGCGTGACCTGTTGCTCGCGGTTCAATGCCAGCAGCAGGTCCATGATGTCCTGGGCGGTGGTGCTGTCGAGGTTGCCGGTGGGTTCGTCGGCCAGGATCACCGACGGCTTGCCCACCAATGCACGGGCAATCGCCACACGTTGGCGCTGGCCGCCGGAGAGGTCGGCGGGGCGATGGTGGGCGCGCTCGGCCAGCCCGACCTGTTCGAGCATGCGCAGGGCCTGCGCCACCGATTCATGCCGCGACACACCGCGATAGCTCAGGGGCAGTGCGACGTTGTCCAGGGCGCTGAGGCGCGGCAGCAGGTTGAAGCTCTGGAACACAAAACCGATCTGCTGGTTGCGGATCGCCGCCAGTTCGTCCGGGGATGCACTGAAAATATCGTGGCCGGCAAAGTGGTACTGGCCGCAATTGGGCAGGTCCAGCAGGCCGAGGATATTGAGCAGGGTGCTTTTGCCGGAGCCCGAGGCGCCGAGGATGCCGCAGCTATCACCGCGCTCGATGGACAGGCACACCTCATTGAGAATGGTCAGTTCCTGCCCGGCGAGCTGATAACGCTTGCCGATGCCTTGCAGGGAAATCAAGCCTGGGTGCGCGGGGGTATCTGTCATCGTGACTACGCCTGCAGTCTCGACGCTGCCGTCATGCGCCCGTTGTAAATCTTTGTAACAAGTTCGGGAGCTATCTGGTTCGCGTCACGGACTGGTTTTATTTCTTGTTTTTAAAATATTGTTTGAATACTAACCGCGTTCCCGGTGCTTCGCCAGCCGTGGATGTAGAGCGGTTTTACACTTTGAAAAGATTTCCCTCGCCGGTACGGGGGTCTACCGAAAGGTCCCTGGCTTGCCTGAGAATCCCCATGGGCAAAGGCTTTGGATAGTATGGCGGTGTGTCACTACTTGCTTTCGACCGGCCGCACCGGTATAAAAAATCAAATTATTTTTTAAAACAATATTTCCGCCGTGGAACCCTTATGGTCGCGAAGAAACTCAGCGCTCCAAACGTTACCAAGACTCGATTGCTGGATGCGACAGAGGCTCTCTTCATCAAATACGGCTATGACGCCGTGCTGCTGCGGCAGATTACCGAGCGCGCCCAGGTGAACCTGGCTGCGGTGAACTACCACTTCGGGGACAAGGACTCCCTGATGAAGACCCTGCTGATGCAACGCCTGGAACCGCTCAACGAGCAGCGCCTGGAATTGCTGGCGCGCTGCGAGGCCGAATCCGACGGCCCTCTCGACTGCGACACCTTGCTCGGCGTGCTCTTCGCCCCGGCCATGGGCCTGGAACGCAGCGACCCGGCGAGCGGAGAAGGGCGTTCGTTCATCCGTTTCCTCGGGCGGGTGTACAGCGACACCTCGCCGTTTATCCAGGAATACCTCAAGGTGCATTACCAGCCGGTGTTCCAGCGCTTCTTCGAAGCCTTTGCCCTGGCCTTGCCGGACTTGCCGCGCAATGAGCTGGGGGTGCGCCTGCAATTTGCCCTCAAGGCGATTTCCGGGGTCATGGCCGGTACCGAGCTGCGCCTGCTGATGAACTCCATGAGCCTGGGCCGCCCGGCGACGGATGCCGAGGTGATGGCCAAGCTGATCACCCTGGTCTCGGCGGCGATTCGTGTGCCGCAGCAAAGCCCCGAAGCTGAACACGCGCTGGCCAAGGTGCTGGACACCCAGCGTGCCATTCGTGAACAGGCGGCAGCGCCGGCCGCCAAGGCCTCGCGCTGACCCAAATCCCAGGCAAAAAAAAGCCCGCTGGGGCGGCGGGCTTGATGTGCAACGTTTGTAACGGATGAGGCTTCACCCTACGTCCCGGGATGTGAATAAAACGTGAAAAATATGTAAGAGAAAGTGTGAAAGTGTTGATGTGAGTAAACCGGTCAACGGGCCACCTTTCTAGATCTTCCAGCGCCCGGCGCTTTTAGCCAGGCGTTGGCGCATCGCGTCCACATTCGCCGCCAGTTGCACGGTCAACAATCGATACCCATCCAGCGCGCTGTAAACCGGCGCGTCCAGGCTGGGCTCGCCGCCGCTGACAGGGCTGGGGCGCTCCAGCCGCTCCGTGACCCCTGACTTCAATGCCCGCGCCATGCCCACCAACTGCACGCGAATCTGCCGATGCTCGGCTTTCAGCAGCACTTGCATGCGTGCCATCGCCTGTTCATCGCGCGGGTCCGGGCGGGTGTTGCCGAGAATCTCCAGGGTGCTGATGCACATGCGCAGGTGGCGTTGGATCGCGTCCAGCTCGGTCATGGAGATGCGCACCTCCTTGGACACCGACGGCATCAGCGAGCGCAATTGCAGCATCGCCGCATTCAGGCGGTTGAGCAGTTTCAGGTGTTCATCGTCGGTGACCGACTGGCCATTGATGATCCGGCTGTAGATCTGGGCGCAGTCACGCAGGGCGCTGGCCAGGTTGTAGCGCCAGGAATACACGGCATACAGCGGCAGGGCGAAGGAAAACGCCAGCGCCAAGGCAATGCCGATCAGGATATCCACGGTGCGCCACAGCCCGTCCGACAACGGGTTGTCGCCGTGCCCCGCGACGATAAACACGGTGATCGCGGACAACAGCGCCGTGTACCCGCCCTTGCCGATGGCGTGATAGGAAAAGAACCCGCACACCACCGACATCAGCAGGTAGGTGAGCAGCGGCTGGCCGACATACGCCTCCTGCACCACCAGCAGCAGGCCGACGCTGGCACCGATCAGCGTGCCATAGGCGCGCTCAACGGCCTTCTTGCCGATATTGCCGTGGTGTTGCAAACCGCCGATCACCACCAGCATGGTCACCGATGCCCATTCACCATGGGGCAGGTTGATGCCGGTGGTCAGCAGGATCGTCGCCAGCAAGCCGATGGACACGCGCACGGCGTGGATCAGCTTGGCGTGACGATAGCGGCGGTAGGGGTCGAGCAAGGGGCGCAGCAGGCGCCGGGCGAAGAGTGGCAGGTTCATCGGTAATTAAAGTGGCCTCGGTTTTGGATATGTACACAATCCAAATGTGGGAGGGGGGCGGTCCCCTCCCACATTGAGATCGGCATTGTGCTTAGAAGATATAGTCGGTGGTCAGGAAGCTTGAGTCACGGTTGCGCAGGATATCGCTGACCAGCGCCTTGTTGCTGTCCTGGAACTTGGTCGCCACCAGGGTGCGGATCGAAAACACCCGCAGCGCGTCATGTACCGACAGCGTGCCTTCGGCCGAGTTCTTGCGCCCGTTGAACGGGAAAGTGTCCGGGCCGCGCTGGCATTGGGCGTTGATATTGATGCGGCCGACCTGGTTGGCGAAGGTGTCCACCAGGCGTCCGACTTCCACGGCGTTGGTGCCGAAAATACTCAATTGCTGGCCAAAGTCCGAGTCGAGTACGTACTCGATCACCGTCTCCAGATCGCGGTAGGGCACGATGGGCACCACCGGGCCGAATTGTTCCTCGTGGTACACGCGCATCTGCGGGTTCACCGGGTACAGCACCGCCGGGTAGAAGAACGAACCACGACTGACGCCGCCATTGGCATTCACCACCTGGGCACCGTGTTGTTGCGCATCGGCCACCAGCTCGTTGAGGTAATCGACTTTGCCGACTTCCGGCAGCGGCGTCAGTGAAACCCCGTCTGCCCAGGGCATGCCGGGCTTGAGGGTTTCCAGTTTGCGGTTGAATTTCTCGATGAAGCTGTCGACCACGTTTTCATGCACAAACAGGATTTTCAACGCGGTGCAACGCTGGCCGTTGAAGGACAGCGAGCCGGTGACGGCCTCGCTGACGGCGTTGTCCAGGTCCACCTCGGGCAACACGATGCCGGGGTTTTTCGCATCCAGGCCCAGTGCCGCACGCAAGCGGTGCGGCTTGGGGTGCAGCTTTTTCAAGTCACTGGCGGCCTTGTTGGTGCCGATAAAGGCAAAGATGTCGATCTTGCCGCTGGCCATCAACGCACTGACGGTTTCGCGGCCGCTGCCGTAGATCACGTTGATCACCCCGGCCGGGAAGCTGTCGCGGAAGGCTTCCAGCAACGGACGGATCAGCAGCACACCGAGTTTGGCCGGCTTGAACACCACGGTATTGCCCATGATCAGCGCCGGGATCAGCGTGGTAAACGTCTCGTTGAGCGGGTAGTTGTAGGGGCCCATGCACAGCGCCACGCCCAGAGGCACGCGGCGGATCTGCCCGAGGGTGTCCTGTTCCAGCTCGAAGCGGCTGCTGCGACGGTCGAGTTCCTTGAGGGCATTGATGGTGTCGGTGATGTAGTCGCAGGTGCGGTCGAACTCTTTCTGCGAGTCCTTGAGGTTCTTGCCGATCTCCCACATCAGCAGGGTGACCACTGCGTCGCGCTGTTCACGCATACGTCGCAAAAACGCCTCGACGTGCTGGATACGCTCCACCACGCGCATCGTCGGCCATTCACCCTGGCCACGATCATAAGCGCGCACGGCGGCATCGAGGGCGGTGAGGGCGGTGTTGGCGTCCAGCAACGGCGTGCTGCCGATCACCACGCGGCGGTCGCCCAATTGCACCGGGCTCTGCACCTGGGCCAAGGGGCCGTTCCACACCTGCAACTGGCCATCCACCAGGTAGTCACGCTGTTCGATGGGCGCCGCCAGGCGGTATTGCTCGGGAATATCGGCGACGCTGGTGGGAAACAGCTGGGCGAGCAGGTTGCTGGTGGTCATGGCACTACCCCTGAAATAGTTGCAAAACATGACTAGAGAGTCACCCAACACAGGGCTCTATGGCAAGGCTTGTGCGCGTTGCACTGCACACCGGGGCGTGTCGCCTGCTCTTCGAGATAGTAGACTGCGCGCCTTTCTTGAAGGAGTTCACATGAGTCAGTACCAGCCGGGCATTCTTGCCGCACCGGTGCCTTTGCAGGCACGCCATCTGTTTTTTGCCGTGGACACCCTGGCAGCCGTGCCCGCTGCGCTGGACGCGCTGGTGCAGCTGACCGATTCGGCGGCAGTGGTCGGATTTGGCGAGCCGCTGGTCAACGCGCTGGGTGCAACAGTTGATGGCTTGCGCAGCTTTCCCGTCGTGAGCGCTCCGGGCGCGCACAACCCGTCCACCCAGCAGGCACTGTGGGTGTGGCTGCATGGCGTCGATCGCGGTGAGTTGCTGCTGCGCAGTCGCGCTTTCGAGAAGGCCCTGGCCCCGGCGTTTCGCCTGGTGCAGTCAACCGAAGGCTTCCGCTACAAGACCGGCTTCGACCTCACCGACTACGAAGACGGCACCGAAAACCCCCACGACGACGCTGCCGTTGAGGCCGCCCTGACCGACAGCGGTGCCAGCTTCGCCGCGATCCAGCAATGGCAGCACGACCTCGATGGCTTCGCCGCGTTGCCCGCCCAGGAGCGCGACCACATCATCGGCCGCCGTCATGGCGACAATGAAGAGCTGGAAGACGCCCCCGAATCCGCCCACACCAAGCGCACCGCCCAGGAAAGCTTCACTCCGGAAGCTTTCGTGGTGCGCCGCTCCATGCCCTGGGCCGAAAATGGCCAGGCTGGGTTGATGTTCCTTGCATTCGGCCATTCCTTCGATGCATTCGAAGCGCAACTGCGCCGTATGAGCGGGTTGGAAGACGGGATTGTCGATGGTCTGTACCGCATCAGCACGCCTTTGACCGGGGGTTACTACTGGTGCCCGCCGATCCTCGCTGGGCGGCTGGACCTGAGTGTGCTGGCAGGCTGATCGCCTTTACCTGTGGCGCGTGGCTGAACATGAAAATTCGGACAGCCACGCAATCCCCCACTGAAAAAATCCACGGCTGCCCGTAATCTAGACACCTTTGCCACTGTGCGGATTGTTCATGTCTTCTGTTGCCGATGGGCTGCCCCTCAATAAACGCCTGCCGGCCGTGATCGCGATCTCCCTGGGGATCGGCATGGCGACCCTCGACACGGCCATCGTCAACACGGCCTTGCCGACCCTGGCCGAAGGGATTGGCACCGATTCCGCCTCGGTGATCTGGGTGGTCAATGCCTACCAGTTGGCGATTATCGCCACGGTGCTGCCGTTTGCGTCCCTCAGCGATGTGCTCGGGCACCGCCGCGTGTATCTCGGCGGGTTGCTGCTGTTTATCGTCTCGTCGCTGTTTTGCGGGCTGGCCGGCTCGCTGGTGACCCTGACTGCCGCCCGTGTGGTGCAGGGGCTGGGGGCGGCGGCGATCATGAGCGTCAACACGGCGTTGCTGCGGCATATCTACCCGTCAAAAATGCTCGGGCGTGGCCTGGGCTATAACTCGCTGGTGGTGGGGCTGGCGTTTACCCTGGGGCCCACGGCGGCGTCGGCGATTCTGTCGGTGGCGACCTGGCACTGGCTGTACCTGATCAATGTGCCGTTGGGGCTGTTGGCCCTGGGATTGGGCCTGCGTTCATTGCCGACCCTGCCGATGGCCGGGCATGCCTTCGACCGCCTCGCCGCTGCACTGTGTGCCGGATTGTTCGCCTTGCTGGTGCTGGGGCTGGGCACGGCAGTGCACGGTGCGCAGGGGGCGTTGACCCTGGGCTTGATGGCGGTGGCGCTGCTGTGTGGCGCGTTGCTGCTGCGTCGGCAGGCCGGTCACCCGGCACCGATGCTGGCGTTGGATCTGTTCAAGCGGCCGGTGTTTGCCTTGTCTTCCCTGACGGCGATCTGCGCCTTCAGCGCCCAGGGCCTGGCTTTTGTGTCGCTGCCCTTTCTGCTGCAGGCGATGCTGGGGCATAGCCAAGTGGAAACCGGGTTCCTGATGACACCGTGGCCGGCGGTCGTGGCGTTGATGGCGTTGGTCGCCGGGCGCCTGGCTGACCGTGTGTCCCTGGGCTTGCTGTGCGGTATCGGGCTGTTGATGTTGAGTGTGGGGATGGCGGCGTTGGCGACCTTGGGCCACGGCGCGTCGGCCTTCGATATTGGCTGGCGCATGGCGTTGTGCGGTGCCGGTTTCGGCTTCTTCCAGTCGCCCAACCTCAAGGCCTTGATGACCAGTGCGCCGTTGGCGCGCAGCGGTGGGGCCAGCGGTATCGTGGCGATTTCGCGGTTGCTGGGGCAGACGCTGGGGGCGTCGTTGGTGGCGTTGTGTTTCCACCTGTCCCTGGGCAATGGCCCGCTGTATGCGCTGTGGCTGGGTTGCGTGTTTGCGCTGGTGGGCGCCGTGGCCAGCGGCCTGCGTTTGCTGCCCTACGGGAAAAATCCGTTGTAAAACCTGCAGCGGGAGGGCTACCTTGGCGACCTGAATATTTCGGAATGTTTCAGATTTATGTCCAGCCTGGCCCTCCGCACTGCCGATACCCATTCCCGCCGCGCTGCGTTGACCCTGGCCTTATGCCTGCCCAGTGACGTGTTGCTCTATCTGCTGTTGCCCATGGAGTCCCAGGCCTTCGGCATCACGCTCGCCCAGGCCGGGGTGTTGTTGGCGGCCAACCGGCTGGTGCGGATTTTCGGTTACCGGTATGTGCTGAATTTCTACGCGCGCAATGGTGATCGCCTGACGTGCATGATCGCCGCCGGTGCCGCAACGCTATGCGCCCTGGGCAATTCTGTACTGTCGGGCTTTGCCGCATTGTTGGGGCTGCGGCTGGTGTGGGGCCTGTGTTTCGCTGCGTTGAACCTGTCGACCCAGGTATTGGCCACCTCCGAGCCGGAGGGCGCCGCGCGCCGGGCTGGGCGTTCGCGGGCCCTGATCGCCTGGGGGCCGATGCTGGCGTTACCGTTCGGTGGCTGGCTGACGCTGTGGGCCGGGCCGCGTCCGATCTTTGTGATCCTCGCCGGCTGTTGCCTGGTGGGGCTGTGGATGGCGCGCGGCCTGCCCAGCGCCGGGCATGATTTGCATAGCACCCCGGGGCGCCGTTTCAAGTGGCCCGACAGCGTGGCGCTGTGGTCGTTTATCGAAGGCGTGGCGCTGGACGGACTGTTTATTTTCGGCCTGTCGATCCAGGCGCAAAAGCTGCTCGGCGGTAATGCGGTGCTGATCGCCGGCGGCTTGATGGCCCTGCGTTATGTTTCGGAAATGCTCCTGAGCCCCCTGGGAGGCCACGCCGCCCAGCGCTTTGGCGCGACCTCAATGTTGTTGCTGTTTTCGTTCCTGAGTGCCTTGGCCCTGACGGCGTTCGGCAGCTATTGGGTGATTGTCGGCGCGGCGGCGGTGTTGGTGCTGCGCGCGTTGCAACTGCCCCTGGTGACCACCCTGGTCGCCGAGCGCAACCCCGGTTCGCTGCGGGTGTCGGCCCTGGCGTCGAATGCGGTATGGCGTGACATCGGTGCGGGCCTCGGGCCACTGCTGGCAGGCCTGCTGTTGCCGGTGGCCTCGGCCCCCCTGGTGTTTGGCGTGGCGGGTGCGGCGATTGCGGTGAGTGCGTTGTTCTGCTGGCGCACCCGTGTGGCAGCAGACTGACTTACGTGCTTTTCAATCCTTCCAGCCAAGCGGGATCAAAGCGGGTTTGTTCGGTGTCGATCCCCAGTGCCTGCATCGTGTTCTTATGCGCGTCCATTTCGCCGACCAACTGCGCCTGGGCACTGGAGTTGGCGTCCAGGGCGTGCATCTGTGTCAGCCCCAGATGATAGAAGCGCAGCACCTTCATGGCCGTCGGATCATTCGCCTGCACACGCTCGGTGACGGTGTGCATCACGTTGGTCACGCGCATCAGCGTGCGCTTGAGCTGCCAGCCATACACGGCCGGTGCCAGCCACGGTTGGGTGCGGAGCGGGCCGCGCAGCAGGGCGACCGTTATCAACACCCCGGCGAATACGCCACCGACATTGAAGCGGAAGTTGTCACCGCCGGGTTCGCCGAACAGCATCACCGCCAGGCTCGACAGCAGCATGGCCAGGGCCATGAACAGCACGGCCACGATCAGCGTGCTGCGGCGCGTCTGTTGGCGGTAGGTGACGGGGTCGCAGGGTTTGAGCTCGAACATCCGGTCCAGGTCTCCAGGGCGGGTAGGGGGAGGGCATCTTCTCATGGTCAGCGGTCAGTGGTGGGGCAATCATGTTGAACCATGATCTGGGGCAGTTTCTCTAAACCGGTGTAGTCCCTTTGAGGTCAACCACCATGCCCGAATACAAGCAGCCACCGCCCGGTACCCCCGACCCTGATCGCACACCCGGCGAAGAGGAGCGCGACAACGATGCCTTGCGCCCCAATGACCCGAAAGAGCGTGACGCCCAGGATGATGTGGAGCGCGTCGAAGAAGACCTGGAAAACCTCCACGACAAAGCTCGCCCGCTATAACAGGAGACCATGATGAACAAGCGCTCGGATGGACCGTCCTCCAACGAACACGCCAGCGGCAAGGATGAGCTGGGATTTGACCCGGACTCGCCCGATGTGGCTGATCCGCAGGTTGATCCCATCGGTCCGGCCATCGCCCCGCTGGATAAAAAGGCCAAGGACGACGCGAAAAAAAAGCCGCCCTACGATCCGTTGGGCGACTTGAAAAAATGAACTGAGCCCCGCCAATGAGCGGGGCTTTTTATTTATCTGGGCGGCATCCAGGTGACGTTGGTAATGCCGTACTTCTCGGCCCATGGGCGCGTGGTTTTTTTCACCTGCTCATGGCCAACCCGGCCGATACGACTGACATGCGCAATGTCAGCGTCAACGGCTGCCCAATGCCAGGCCTCGGCGTTGTTCATCACTTCGGCACGCACCACAAAGGACTTCGGTTGACCGTGCAGTTGATAGTGGATGGTGTAGATTTTTGCGGTACTCATGTTGCCTCCCTGTCTTGTTATAGATGGAGAGGGAACGGTTTAAAAAGGTTCATTCAAAATGACAATCTGCATACTTGCGCGGCATAGTGACGCATTGCTCCTGCGCCCAAGGATCGCGCCATGACCCTCCTGAACCACAGCCGCCTGTACCTGCAACGCCTGGGTTACGATGCGCCGCCACCGCCCACCCTGCAGACCCTGCGGGATTTGCAACTGCGTCATGTGTGCACCTTCGCCTTTGAAAGCCTGTCGACCCTGCTGCGCCTGCCGGTGCCGATCGACTTGCCCAGTGTCGAGCAGAAAGTCCTGTTCGATGGGCGGGGTGGGTATTGCTATGAGTTGAACCAGATGTTCCTGGCGCTGTTGCAGGAACTGGGGTTCGAGGCGCGCGGCATTACCGGGCGGGTTGTGATGGGCGGGCCACCGGATGCACGTACGGCGCGTACCCATCGCCTGAGCCTGGTGACATTGGACGGTGTGCGCTACGTCACCGACGTCGGCTTTGGTGGCATGGTGCCCAGCAGTCCGTTGCCGTTGGACACGCAGGCCGTGCAGGCCACGGCCCATGAGCCGTATCGCCTGACACTCAATGAGCAGGAGGGCAGCTACACCTTGTGGGCAGAGGTCGCGGGGGAGTGGCGTGGCTTGTATGTCTTCGACCTGCAAGTGCAGGCCGACATCGACTACGAAATCGGTAACTGGTACGTCTCGACCCATCCAAGTTCGCCGTTCCTGGGGCAATTGAAAGTCGCACGCCTGGCAGCGGGCGAACGCCACACCTTGAACAACGCCCATTATGGGATTCACTATCTGGATCGGCCGAGTGACAAGCGTGTGATCCAGAGCGCCGACGAGCTGCTGGACGTGCTGGGCACTACCTTTGGGATTCGCGTGCCGGTTCACCCTCAGCTTGATTCAACCCTTGATGGCTTGGTAAGGGCTGCACGCCAGGAGTATTGATCCAGAGCGATCGCTGAACCGTTTTACCTCTACGTGGGGGCAGATTTTTTCGAACCTTTGGTGCCAACCTGGGTTCGAAACGTTTCCTGAATAATTTGCCCACCAGACAAGGAGATGTAAACGATGTCCAAACTATTCGGAAACTTCCTCAAGCATTCCTCACTGCTGGCGCTGGTCGCCGCGCCAGCCGTGGTGTTCGCCGCACCGTCCACTGACCCGATTTCTACCTTTGGGATTCTGGGCAGCTACAACGACTTCAAGCTCGAAGGCGGTAGTGAAAGTGATAAGGAACACATGCCCGAAGCCGGTCTTTTCTACAACTTCGGCAACAAGCTCACCGCCGAGTCGGGCTTTATCTACCAGGCGGGTGTGGAAGCCAAGTACGGCAAAAAGAGTGATAACAAACTCAAGGAAGGCCAGGCCGACCTTGATCTCGGCTGGCGTGCCGCGCTGGATGCGCGCAACTTCGTCGATGTGATCGTAGGCGGCGGTTACAGCTGGACCCGCTATGAGCTGGACTCGAACGACTACGACATGGAACTCACCAACAAGTCGCCGTTCGCCAAGGCAGCCCTGGGCTACAACCATCAGTTCGATGACATGACGCTGCGTTTCGAAGCCGGTGCGCGTCGCACCATTGATGGTCGTACCAAGCTCAAGGTGGACGGCGTGGGCAGCGACACCGTGGACCTCAAGGACCGCACCAACCCTTACGCCGAAGTCAGCCTGCTGATGAACCAGAAGGGCGACTTGCCGGTGATGGCGGGCCTTTACTACACCCGCACCGAATACAAGCTCGACGGTGATTCCGAAGTGGCCGATAACACTCGGCTCAAGCGGGATGAGTACGGGGTCAAGGTAGGCATCGCGTTCTGACGCGGTTGCAATGTAAAACGCCCCGAACATTCGGGGCGTTTTTTTGGGGCTGTTGCAGGTCAGCCCAGAACGCAAAAACGGCGCCCGAAGGCGCCGTTTCTGTTGGTTCACATACCGCTAAGGGATCAAACCCCCAGCACCGCGTGCTGCACCAGGGTCAGCAACGGTTGTGGGTACACGCCCAGGAAGAAGGCGAGCAGGGCGATGGCCAGCAGCATCACGCCACCGGCTTTCTGTTCCCAGTGCAACTCGGCATCCACACGGCGCAGGTTTGGCTCGATCAGGTACAGGGTGACCATCACGCGCAGGTAGTAGAACACGCCGATGGCACTGCCCAGTACCAGGGACGCAACCAGCCACCACTCGTGGGCTTCGACACCGGTCGCGACGATGTAGAACTTGCCGATAAAGCCCGCGGTCAGCGGGATACCGGCCAGGGACAGCATCATCACGGTGAGTACGGCGGTCAGGTACGGACGGCGCCAGAACAGGCCGCGGTATTCGTACAGGGCGTCGGCGTCACGGCCTTTGTAAGGCGAGGACATCAGGGTGATCACGCCGAACGCGCCGAGGCTGGTGATCACGTAGGTGACCAGGTACACGCCGATGGCTTCCACGGCCAGGCCTTTGCTCGCCACCAGGGCGATCAGCAGGTAGCCGAAGTGGGCGATGGACGAGTAACCCAGCAGACGCTTGAGGTTGTTCTGGGTCAGGGCCAGCAGGTTACCGAACAGGATCGACGCGATGGCGATCACGGTCAGCACGTGGCTCAGCACGCCGGTGTTGGCGGCAGGCGAGATCTGGAACAGACGCACCATCACCGCAAACACAGCGACCTTGGACGCGGTCGCCAGGAACGCCGCCACCGGCGCCGGGGCGCCTTCGTACACGTCCGGGGTCCACAGGTGGAACGGCACCAGCGACAGCTTGAACGCCAGGCCGATCAGCATCATCGCCAGGCCCAGTTGGGCAATCGGCGCGGGGCTGTTGGTGGCGGCCAGGGCGTGACCGATACCGGTGAAGCTCAGGCTGCCGGCTTCGGCGTAGAGCAGGGCCATGCCGAACAACAGGAACGCGGAGCCGGCGGCCGACAGCACCATGTACTTGATGCCGGCTTCCAGGGAGCGCTTGTTGAAGAAGGCGTAGGCCACCAGGCCGTAGGTCGGGATCGACAGCAGTTCCAGGCCGATGAACAAGCCGGCCAGGTGCTGCGCGCTGACCAGCACGATACCGCCGGCCGCAGCCAGCAGGATCAGCAGGTACAGCTCTTCGCGGTTGCCCGGGTAGCCGGTGCCGCCTTCGCCGAGGTAGGCGTGGGCGAGGGTGACGCAGGCGAGGGTGGCGACGAGGATCAGCGCGATATACAGCAGCGCGAAGTCATCGACCATCATCAGCGGAGTCACCGCCAGTGGCGCGACCTTGAGTGCCGGGATAATCGACAGCAGGGCCAGGTTCAGACCGGCGCAGGACAGCAGGAACGTTTGTGAGTGATTGCGGCGCCAGGCGATCGCCAGCATCACCACCACGATGGTGAGGCTGGTGATCAGCAGCGGCGCAAGCGCGATAAAGTGTTGGATCGTGAATTCCATAGCGCTCTTACCGGGCCGAAGCGAGTTGAGAGAAGGCGGTGCCGAACCACTGCTGCACGCCATGCATCGTCGCGGCAGAAGTGTCCAGGAACGGTTGCGGGTACACGCCGATGTAGATCAGCAATACCGCAAGGCCGAGCACCATGATCAGTTCGCGAGCATCCATCCCCTTGAGGACGGTGTCGGACTTGGCCGGGCCGAAGTAGGCGCGGTGGATCATGATCAGCGAGTAGACCGAACCGAATACCAGGCCGGACGTAGCAATGGCGCTGATCCACGGTGTTTGCACGAAGGCACCCATCAGGATCAGGAACTCGCCGATGAAGTTACCGGTACCCGGCAAGCCCAGGGAGGCGGCGGCGAAGAACAGGCTGATCGCCGGCAGGTACGCAATGCGCGACCACACGCCGCCCATCTCACGCATGTCACGGGTGTGCAGGCGCTCGTACAACTGGCCACTCAGGATAAAGAGTGCGGCGGCCGAGACACCGTGGGCCAGCATCTGGATCACTGCACCTTGCAACGCCAGCTGGCTGCCGGAGTAGATGCCGATCAGTACGAAGCCCATGTGGGAAACGGACGAGAAGGCAATCAGACGCTTGATGTCGGTTTGCGCGAATGCCAGGAACGCACCGTAGAAGATCCCGATCAGGCCGAGGGTCATGGCAATCGGTGCGAACTCGGCCGAGGCGTTCGGGAACAGCGGCAGGGCGAAACGCAGCAGGCCGTAGGCCGCCGTCTTCAGCAGGATACCGGCCAGATCCACGGAACCGGCGGTCGGCGCCTGGGCGTGAGCGTCAGGCAGCCAGGAGTGGAACGGCACCACCGGCAGCTTCACCGCGAAGGCGATGAAGAAGCCCAGCATCAGGATGTACTCGGTGGTCAGGGACATCTTGGTTTTCAACAGGTCGGCGTAGTTGAAGGTAATCACGCCCGTCGAGTTGAAGTTGACCAGTACCAGGCCCAGGATCGCCACCAACATGATCAGGCCGGAAGCCTGGGTGAAGATGAAGAACTTGGTCGCCGCGTAGATCCGGGTTTTCTTGCCGTCCGAAGAACTGTGACCCCAGAGCGCGATGAGGAAGTACATCGGCACCAGCATCATTTCCCAGAAGAAGAAGAACATGAACAGGTCGAGGGCGAGGAACACGCCGACAACGCCGCCCAGGATCCACATCAGGTTCAGGTGGAAGAAGCCCACGTGACGCTGGATCTCTTTCCAGGAGCAGAGTACCGAGAGGATACCCAGCAGGCCGGTCAGCAGGATCATCAACAGCGACAGGCCGTCGAGGGCCAGGTGCACGTTGATGCCGAAGCGCTGGATCCACACGTGCTTGAATTCAAGCGCGAACGTCGGATCGACACCCGGTGCCGGAGCGAATGAATAGTCGCCATGGGCCCACAGCCAGAGGCCGAGTGCGAGTTCCAGGGACATGGTCAGCAACGCAATCCAGCGGGGGAGGGTGGCGCCGAAGCGTTCACCCATCCAGCAGAGCAGGCCGCCGATAAAGGGGATCAGGATTAGCCAGGGCAGAATCATGACGGGCTCGTTTCCTTTCGCAAGTTCGCAAAGTTCATATCAGACCGCTACCACAACGATGGCGCCGATCACCAGCACGGCACCGGCCGCCATGGAAGCCGCATACCAACGCAACTGGCCGGTCTCGGTACGGCTCAGGGCGGTGTGACCGCCTTTGGCCGCGCGCGGGATCAAACCGATGGTCTGGTCGAGCGGGTCTTTACGCAGTACATGACTGATGGCCAGGTAGGGCTTGACGAACAGTTTGTCGTAGAGCCAGTCGAAGCCCCAGGCCGCGAACCACCAGGCCGAGAGGAAACGGCCGATGCCACTGTTGGCCACGGCGGTCACGAAGCGACGCTTGCCGAGGAACAGCAGGGCCGCCAGCAGGATACCGGCGATGGCAATGGCGCCCGAGGCGATTTCCAGGCTGTGCTTGGCGGCGCCGCCGGCATGACCGGCGCTTTCCGGCAGTACACCGGCCAGTGGCGGGGTGATCAGGGCGCCGATGAAGGTCGACAGGATGATCAGCACCGACAGTGGCAACCAGTGGGAGATGCCATGGCCTGCGTGGGCTTCGGTCTTGGCTTCACCGTGGAAGGTGATGAAGATCAGGCGGAAGGTGTACAGCGAGGTCATGAACGCACCCACCAGGCCTGCGTACAGCAGGTTCTGGTTACCGCTGGCAAAGGCTTCCCAGAGGATTTCGTCCTTGGAGTAGAAACCGGCGGTCACCAGCGGCAGGGCGGCCAGGGCGGCACCACCGACGATGAAGCTGGCGTAGGCCAGTGGCAGTTTCTTCCACAGGCCGCCCATCTTGAAGATGTTCTGCTCGTGGTGGCAGGCCACGATCACCGCACCGGAGGCCAGGAACAGCAGGGCCTTGAAGAAGGCGTGGGTCATCAGGTGGAAGATCGCCGCGTCCCAGGCGCCGACGCCCAGGGCCAGGAACATGTAGCCGATCTGGCTCATGGTCGAGTAGGCGAGGATCCGCTTGATGTCGGTCTGCACCAGCGCGGCGAAGCCGGCCAGTACCAGGGTCACGCCGCCGACGATGCCCACCAGGTGCAGGATGTCCGGCGCCAGGGTGAACAGGCCGTGGGTACGGGCGATCAGGTAGACACCGGCGGTAACCATGGTTGCGGCGTGGATCAGTGCCGACACCGGGGTAGGACCGGCCATCGCATCCGCCAGCCAGGTCTGCAGCGGCAGTTGCGCGGATTTACCCACGGCGCCGCCCAGCAGCATCAGGGTCGCCAGGGTGATCCAGAAGTCGCCGACCTGGAATTTCTGCGGTGCCAGCACCAGCAGTTCCTGGATGTTCAGCGTGCCCACCTGTTGGAACAGGATGAACAGGCCGATGGCCATGAACACGTCGCCGATGCGGGTGACGATAAACGCCTTGAGTGCCGCGTTACCGTTGTTGCGGTTGCTGTAGTAGAAACCGATCAACAGGTACGAGCACAGGCCCACCCCTTCCCAACCGAAGTACAGGAACAACAGGTTATCGCCGAGCACCAGGAACAGCATGCTGGCGATGAACAGGTTGGTGTACGAGAAGAAGCGCGAGTAGCCCGCTTCACCGCGCATGTACCAGGACGCGAACAGGTGGATCAGGAAGCCCACGCCCACCACCACGCCAAGCATGGTGATCGACAGGCCGTCGACGTAGAGGGCGAAGTTGGGCTTGAAGCCCTCCACCGACATCCACTGCCACAGCACCAGGGTGTAGTGGCCGCCTTCCGGCGGTGCCACGTTGAATTGCCAGATGACGTAGGCGGCAACGATGGCCGACAGGCCAATGGAGCCCACACCGATCAGGGCCGAAAGGTTTTCCGACCAGCGTCCGCGAGAGAACGACAGCAGCAGGAAACCGATCAGGGGAAATACGAAAGTCAGAAAGATCATGTTCATCCGCGCATCTCACTGGCAGCGTCGATATCAAGCGTGTGGAAGCGACGATACAGTTGCAGCAGGATCGCCAGGCCGATACTGGCCTCGGCGGCTGCCAGGCTGATCACCAGGATGAACATGACTTGTCCATCCGGCTGGCCCCAACGTGCACCTGCAACGATGAACGCCAGTGCCGCAGCGTTCATCATGATTTCCAGGCTCATCAACACGAACAGAATGTTACGGCGAACCATCAGGCCGACCAGGCCAAGGCAGAACAGGATGCCGGCGACCGCCAGACCATGCTCCAAAGGGATAGCAGGCATCGTCATTGCTCCTTGGCTTCGTTGCGGCCCAAGTGGAAGGCGGTGATGGCTGCGGCGAGCAGTAGCATCGAAGCCAGTTCGACCACCAGCAGGTACGGGCCGAACAGGCTGATGCCCACGGCTTTCGCGTCCACGGTGGTATGGCCGATGGCCTGGCCGCTCTGGTGAGCGAACAGCACATACAGCAGTTCACCCAGCAGCAGCGCTGCGAGGACAACCGGGCCGAGCCAGATGCCGGGCTTGAGCCAGACGCGTTCCTGGGCGACCGAGGCCGGCCCGAGGTTGAGCATCATCACCACAAACACGAACAGCACCATGATAGCGCCGGCGTAGGCGATCACTTCCAGCACACCGGCGAACGGTGCGCCGAGGCTGAAGAAGGTCATGGCCACGGCGATCAGCGAAATGATCAGGTAGAGCAGGGCGTGCACGGGGTTGGTGTTGGTGATCACGCGAAGCGTGGACACAACCGCGATACCCGATGCGAAATAGAAAGCGAATTCCATCTTTCTTCCTTAAGGCAGCAAGCTCTTCACGTTGATCGGCTCGGCTTCGTTTTGTGCGGCGCCTTTCGGCTTACCGGCAACGGCCATACCTGCAACACGATAGAAGTTGTAATCAGGGTTTTTACCGGGACCAGAGATCAAAAGATCTTCTTTCTCGTACACCAGGTCCTGACGTTTGAACTCGGCCATCTCGAAATCCGGTGTGAGCTGGATCGCGGTGGTCGGGCAAGCTTCCTCGCAGAGGCCGCAGAAAATGCAGCGTGAGAAGTTGATGCGGAAGAAGTCCGGGTACCAGCGACCGTCTTCGGTTTCAGCTTTCTGCAGGGAGATGCAACCCACCGGGCACGCCACGGCGCACAGGTTGCAGGCCACGCAACGCTCTTCGCCATCGGGGTCGCGGGTCAGTACGATGCGGCCGCGATAGCGCGGCGGCAGGTACACCGCTTCTTCCGGGTATTGCAGGGTGTCGCGTTTACGGAAGCCGTGACCGAACACCATCACCAGGCTTCGCAACTGGGTACCGGTACCCTTAACGATGTCGCCAATATATTTGAACATGGGTCAAATCCTCACTGAACCGCGCCCGCTGGCGTGTTCAACAACACAACGGCAGCAGTCACCAGCAAATTGATCAGGGTCAGCGGCAGGCAGAAGCGCCAGCTGAAATCCATCACCTGGTCGTATCGTGGACGCGGAATGGAAGCGCGCAGCAGGATAAACAGCATGATGAAGAACGCGGTCTTCAGGAAGAACCAGAAGAACGCCAGCTGCGGCAGGATGCCGAACGGACCGTGCCAGCCGCCGAAGAACAGCGTGACCAGCAGGGCCGAGATCAAGATGATGCCGATGTATTCACCGACGAAGAACATGCCCCATTTCATGCCGGCGTATTCAATGTGGTAACCGTCAGCCAGTTCCTGTTCCGCTTCCGGTTGGTCGAACGGGTGACGGTGAGTCACGGCGACGCCGGCGATGAAGAAGGTACAGAAGCCGAAGAACTGCGGAATGATGAACCACAGGTTCTGCGCCTGGTACTCGACGATGTCGCGCATGTTGAACGAGCCGACCTGCACCACGATGCCCATCAGCGCGAGGCCCATGAACACTTCGTAGGACACGGTCTGGGCCGAGGCCCGCAAACTGCCCAGCAGGGCGAACTTGTTGTTGCTCGACCAGCCGGCGAACAGCACCGCGTAGACCGACAGGCCGGCCATGGCGAAGAAGAACAGCAAGCCGATGTTCAGGTCCGCCACGCCCCAGGTCGGGGTGATCGGGATGATCGCGAAGGCGATCAGCAAGGCGCTCATGGCCACGACCGGTGCCAGGGTGAAGATCACCTTGTCGGCAAACGGCGGGGTCCAGTCTTCCTTGAAGAACATCTTCAGCATGTCGGCGGCGATCTGGAACATACCGAACGGGCCAACGCGGTTCGGACCGTAACGGTCCTGCCACCAGCCCAGCAGGCGACGTTCGACGAAGCTGAGCAGGGCGCCCGCGACCACCACGGCCAACAGGATCACGATGGCCTTGACGACCGAGATGATCACGTCGATCACTTCAGGGGTGAACCAGGTCATTGCGCTGCCTCCTGCAGACCGTCAACGGTTTTGCCGAAGATCGCCGGCGGGATGCCGGCGACGCCTTTAGGCAGGGCAACCAGGCCGGCACCCAGCTCTTCGTTGATACGCAGCGGCAGACGCAGGGTCTGGCCGGCCACGGTCACGCTGAGCAGGGCGCCGTCGTTGACGCCCAGGCGGTCGGCTTCGGACTTGGCCACGGACACATAGGCCTCGGGAATGCGCTCTTGTACCGGTGCGGCCTTGGAAGAGGTTTCTTCGCTGCCGAACAGGTGGAAGAACGGCACAACCTGCCAGGTGCCCTGGGCCGGGTTGAACGGACGCGGCACCGCAGCGAACCAGTTCAGCGCGTCGCCCTGGGGTTCGATCAGGCGGGTGCCCGGGTCGCCGGCGCGGATGTGACCACCGACTTCGTCCTGGAACTTGTTCCAGGCCTGTGGCGAGTTCCAGCCCGGCGACCAGGCAAACGGCACCTGCTGACGTGGCTCGACCGAACCCGAGTAACCTTCCATGGAGAAGGCGAACGCGGTGTCGTTGTCTTGCGGGGTACGTGGTTCGTGCACGCTGATGTCGGCGCGCATGGCGGTACGACCGGAATAACGCAGCGGCTCACGGGCGAGCTTCATGCCCTTGATGCGGAACGCGGCGGACGGTGCGGCGTCGACGATACGCGCCAGCTGCGGCGCGCTCGCGGCGGCTGCGGCGGTGACGTGGTCGAGTTGGGTCCAGTCGATCGGCTGGTTCAGCAGGGTCGCGCGCAGGGCATGCAGCCAGCGCCAGCCTTCGTGAACCAGGATGCTGGCGTCCATGTACTTCGGATCGAACACCTGGAAGAAGCGCTGGGCACGGCCTTCCTGGCTGACCAGGGTGCCGTCGCCTTCGGCGAAGGTGGCGGCTGGCAGTACCAGGTCGGCGCGATCGCTGGTGGCGGTCTTCTGGTGGTCGGCGACGATCAGGACCTTGGCGGCGTTCAGCGCAGCGTCAACCTTGGCGGCGTCGGTGCGGGTGTACAGGTCGTTTTCCAGCACCACGATCGCATCGGCAGTGCCGTCGATCACGGTTTGCAGGGCGGCGTCCAGGGACTCGCCACCGAGCATGGCCAGGCCGAGGCTGTTGGCTTCCGGCACCACCAGGCTGATGGAGCCGTTCTTGTCGCGCAGCTTCAAGGCCTTGGCGATGTTGGCGGCGGCTTCGATCAAGGCCTTGGAACCCAACGAGGTACCGGCAATGATCAATGGACGTTTGGCTGCCAGCAAGGCATCGGCAATGCGTTGGGCCAGTTCGGCGGCTTCAGTGTCCAGGCCTTCGACTGCCGGCGCGCTGGCGTCGAGGGCGTGGGCCACGGCGAAACCGATGCGGGCCAGGTCGTCCGGTGCAGCGTGGACGCATTCTTCGGCGATGTCGTCGAGCTTGGTTTCCGCCAGGCTGGCGATAAACAGCGGGTTCAGCGCGTGCTGGCCGATGTTTTTCACCGCAGCGTCGAGCCAAGGCTGGACGCGCATGGCGTCGGCCATGTCTTCGGCCTTGCCTTTGACCGACTGACGCAGGGACAGCGCCATACGCGCGGCGGTCTGGGTCAGGTCTTCACCGAGCACGAAGATGGCATCGTGGTCTTCGATGTCGCGCATGTTCGGCACCGGCAGCGGGCTGTCGTTCAGCACCTGCAGGACCAGGCGGATGCGCTCCAGCTCACCGGCTTCGATACCGGAGTAGAAGTGCTCGGCACCCACCAGCTCGCGCAACGCGTAGTTGCTTTCGAGGCTGGCGCGGGGCGAGCCGATACCGACGATGTTACGGCCGCGCAGGAGGTCGGCGGCTTTGTCCAGCGCCGCGTCCAGGCTCAGCTTGGCGCCATCGGCCAGCAGTGGCTGGCGTGGACGGTCTTCACGGTTGACGTAGCCATAGCCGAAACGACCACGGTCGCACAGGAAGTACTGGTTGACCGAACCGTTGAAGCGGTTTTCGATGCGACGCAGTTCGCCGTAGCGTTCGCCCGGGGAGATGTTGCAACCGCTCGAGCAGCCATGGCAGATGCTTGGCGAGAACTGCATGTCCCACTTGCGGTTGTAGCGCTCGGAGTGGGTCTTGTCGGTGAACACACCGGTCGGGCAGACCTCGGTGAGGTTGCCGGAGAACTCGCTTTCGAGCACGCCGTCTTCAACACGGCCGAAGTACACGTTGTCGTGGGCGCCGAATACGCCGAGGTCGGTGCCGCCGGCGTAATCTTTATAGAAGCGTACGCAGCGGTAGCAGGCGATGCAGCGGTTCATTTCGTGGGAAATGAACGGCCCCAGTTGCTGGTTCTGGTGGGTACGCTTGGTGAAGCGATAACGGCGCTCGTTGTGGCCGGTCATCACCGTCATGTCTTGCAGGTGGCAGTGACCGCCTTCCTCACAGACCGGGCAGTCGTGGGGATGGTTGGTCATCAGCCATTCGACAACGCTGGCGCGGAACGCCTTGGATTCTTCATCGTCGATGGAGATCCAGGTGTTGTCGGTGGCTGGGGTCATGCAGGACATGACGATACGACCACGGGTGTCGTTTTCGTCGGTGTACTGCTTGACCGCACACTGGCGACAGGCACCGACGCTACCAAGCGCGGGGTGCCAGCAGAAATACGGGATGTCGAGGCCTAGTGACAGACACGCCTGTAACAGGTTGTCCGCCCCATCGACTTCGAGCGCTTTGCCGTCTACGTGGATAGTGGCCATGGTTCAAAGTTCTTCGTTGGCCCGTTGTCAGCGGGCGTGGCTAATGGAATCTTGTTATTCATGTGCATCTACACAGCCATGAAGGCGTCAGCACATGAGCAGGCGAAGGGCACGGACCCTTCGCCTTTTAAAGCGTTACGCGCCGACTACGATCGGCCTTGCCAGAGGCGGGACGGCGGCGCCGGTAGGCGCGATGCCGGCTTCGAACTCCGAGCGGAAGTATTTGATTGCGCTGCCCAATGGCTCCACGGCACCCGGTGCGTGAGCACAGAAGGTCTTGCCTGGGCCGAGGAAACCGACCAGGCCCAGCAGGGTCTCGATGTCACCCTCGCGGCCTTCGCCGTTTTCCAGGGCCATCAGCAGCTTGACGCTCCACGGCAGGCCGTCGCGGCATGGGGTGCAGAAGCCGCAGGATTCACGGGCAAAGAACTGCTCCATGTTGCGCAGCAGCGAGACCATGTTCACGGTGTTGTCCACCGCCATCGCCAGGCCGGTACCCATCCGGGTGCCCACCTTGCCGATGCCGCCGGCATACATTTGTGCGTCGAGGTGCTCGGGGAGCAGGAAACCGGTGCCGGCGCCGCCTGGCTGCCAGGCCTTGAGGGTGTAGCCGTCGCGCATGCCGCCGGCGTAGTCCTCGAACAGCTCGCGGGCGGTCACGCCGAATGGCAGTTCCCACAGGCCAGGGTTCTTGACCTTGCCGGAGAAGCCCATGAGCTTGGTGCCCATGTCTTCGCTGCCTTCGCGGGCCAACGATTTGTACCAGTCCACGCCGTCGGCGATGATCGCCGGCACGTTGCACAGGGTCTCGACGTTGTTCACGCAGGTCGGCTTGCCCCACACGCCCACGGCGGCAGGGAAGGGCGGCTTGGAGCGCGGGTTGGCGCGGCGGCCTTCGAGGGAGTTGATCAGTGCGGTTTCTTCACCGCAGATGTAACGCCCGGCGCCGGTGTGCACGAACAGTTCGAAGTCAAAGCCCGAACCGAGGATGTTCTTGCCCAGCAGGCCTGCGGCCTTGGCTTCTGCCACGGCACGGTTGAGGTGCTTGGCGGCGGTGGTGTATTCGCCGCGCAGGAAGATGTAGCCACGGTAGGTTTTCAGCGCGCGGGCGCTGATCAGCATGCCTTCGATCAGCAGATGGGGCAGTTGCTCCATCAGCATGCGGTCTTTCCAGGTGTTGGGCTCCATTTCATCCGCGTTGCACAGCAGGTAGCGGATGTTGATGGATTCGTCTTTGGGCATCAGGCCCCACTTCACGCCCGTGGGGAAGCCTGCACCGCCGCGACCCTTGAGGCCGGCGTCCTTCACGGTCTGGACGATGTCGTCCTGGGCCATGTCGGCGAAGGCCTTGCGCGCAGCGGCGTAACCGTTCTTGGCCTGGTACTCGTCGAGCCATACCGGCTCGCCGTCGTCACGCAGGCGCCAGGTCAGCGGGTGGGTCTCGGCCGAACGCTTGATCAGGTTGGCCGGGCCGAAGGAAGTCAGGGTCATGGGTAGCCCTCGAGCAATTGGGTCACGCCAGCAGGCTGCACGTCACCGAATGTGTCGTCGTCGATCATCAACGCCGGCGCCTTGTCACAGTTGCCCAGGCAGCACACCGGCAGCAGCGTGAAGCGGCCGTCCGGGGTGGTTTGGCCGAGGCCGATGCCCAGCGTGTTCTGGATCTCGCTGACCACTGATTCGTGGCCACCGATGTAGCAGACCATGCTGTCGCACACGCGAATGATGTGACGGCCGACCGGCTGGCGGAAGATCTGGCTGTAGAACGTCGCCACGCCTTCAACGTCGCTGGCGGGGATGCCGAGGATCTCGCCGATGGCGTAGAGGGCGCCGTCCGGCACCCAGCCACGTTCCTTCTGGACGATCTTCAAGGCTTCGATCGACGCCGCGCGCGGGTCTTCGTAGTGATGCAGCTCGTGCTCGATGGCCGAGCGCTCGGTTTCACTCAGGGTGAAACGGTCTGTCTGGATAAGCGTGCTGTTCATGCTTAGCGGTCCA
>Ga0207696_1000140_pt1 | contig 127393 bp, 123 predicted proteins | sample KBSS54metaG_FD_184403 | JGI IMG/M metagenome (GOLD analysis project Ga0207696, IMG submission 184403) | Switchgrass rhizosphere microbial communities from Kellogg Biological Station, Michigan, USA - KBS S5-4 metaG (SPAdes) (version 2) | ecosystem: Host-associated > Plants > Roots > Rhizosphere... | reverse complement strand
CAATCAGGCGTTTAATCGCAAACAGGGTGTTTTGCGGGTTTGTCACTGCCTGACGTTTAGCCGGCTGACCAACCAGAGTTTCACCATCCTGGGTATAAGCAATGATAGAAGGCGTGGTGCGATCGCCTTCGGCGTTCTCCAGCACACGTGCAGTAGTGCCATCCATAATCGCTACACAAGAGTTGGTAGTACCCAGGTCGATACCAATAATTTTACCCATCTAAACGTCTCCACTAAAAATTCGATCAACATGTGGTTGTAAACCTGTAATAAGGGCGAAACCTATGGTTTCAACTGCCCAGACATCATTTTTTTCAGGTTCATTCACTGCGGTTGACTACAAGATGGGGTCGCCCACCGCTTCCTCAAGGGGGCAAGCAAAAAAATTTTTCACTTTCTTGCCGGGTAAAGAGAGGAATAAAGAAGGCAGACTGAATAAACCGGTAAAAAAGCGGCTTTTATCGATAACCCGCGTCCCGCCGGGCGCCCCGTCCCCGCCTGCCGATAGCGAACGATCGCCATTTATCCGCGCCAGCGTAAATTGGCGAAAAATACCCCGCCAGATCATAGACAGTTACCCTGCGCCTCATTATGATGCCGCGCCCCGTCCCCGAGTGGCGGGGTAATGCTTCCCTTTCTAATCATTATTCTGAGGAATTATGGGCAACACTAAGTTGGCTAATCCGGCACCGCTGGGCCTTATGGGCTTCGGCATGACCACTATTTTGCTTAATCTGGCAAATAGCGGCCTGTTCGCGTTTGATGTAGCTATCCTGGCGATGGGCATTTTTTACGGCGGTATTGCGCAGATTTTCGCAGGCCTGCTGGAATTTAAAAAAGGTAATACCTTTGGTTTAACTGCTTTTACGTCCTACGGCGCCTTCTGGCTGACGTTGGTCGCTATTCTTCTCATGCCGAAAATGGGCCTGGCAGAAGCGCCTGATGCGCACTTCCTGGGCATGTACCTCGGTCTGTGGGGAGTCTTCACGTTGTTTATGTTCTTCGGTACTCTGAAAGCCGCACGAATGCTGCAATTCGTTTTCCTCAGCCTGACCGTTCTGTTTGCGCTGCTGGCAATCGGCCACCTGGCAGATAATGAAGGTCTGGTAAAAATCGCGGGCTGGATTGGTTTAGTCTGCGGCGGTAGCGCTATTTATCTGGCGATGGGTGAAGTACTGAACGAACAGTTTGGTCGCACCGTACTGCCGATCGGCGCACCTCATTGATAAAAGATACCCTCGTCCCGACGGGCGAGGGTATTGCTCGCGGAACGTTAAGGCAGGCGCTGCAACTCCCCTCCTGCGGCAGCCACTTCACGGTCCATCCCCTGGCGCAGCCAGATCCCTAATCCCAGCCCCATCAGCGAAAGTGCCAGCACGTACCATGCAGGTGCCATCGGCGAAACCCCCATCAGCATGGTCACTGCAATCGGCGTCAGGCCGCCAAAAATGGCGTAAGAGACGTTATATGAGAAGGAAATGCCGGTAAAGCGAACCTCCGCCGGGAAAGCGCGCACCATGACGTAAGGCACGGCGCCCACAACCCCAACGCACAATCCCACCGTGCCATACAGCAGGAACAGCTGCTCGGGACTGCTGCCGGAAAGGTGATAGAACGCCCAGCTGGAGACCGCCAGGAGCAAACTGCCGACGATGAAGGTACGACTGGCGCCAAAACGATCCGCCGCCAGCCCTGCCAGCAGACAACCGATGCAGAGCATAATGGTGGCAATACTGTTGGCCTGCAGGGTGGTTGCCGGGGCAAAACCGTAGTGCTTTTGTAGCCAGACCGGTGACATGAGGATCACCACCACCACGCCGGCGGATAACAGCCAGGTCAGCAGCATGGAGACCACCACCGCTTTCTGGTGTTTCAGCACCACCGATTTGACCGGCAGCTCCTGCGCTAACGCCTTACGCTGCTGCATTTCGAGAAATATCGGCGTCTCCTGCAGCCAACGACGCAGATACATGGCCACCAGACCAAATACGCCGCCTAACAGGAAGGGAATACGCCAACCGCCGTCGTGAATCCCCTGTGGCGTCAGGCTGGTATTAATCAGCGTCGCGACCACCGATCCCAGCAGAATGCCAACCGTCAGGCCGGCAGTGAGGGTGCCGCAGGCGATACCAATGCGCTTTTCCGGCACGTGTTCGGCGACAAAAACCCAGGCGCCGGGGACCTCCCCTCCGATAGCCGCCCCCTGCAGAATGCGCATCAGCAACAGCAGCAGCGGCGCGGCAATGCCTATCGACGCGTAGGTCGGCAGCAGACCAATCGCCAGCGTCGGCAATGCCATCAGCAGAATGCTCAGGGTGAACATCTTCTTGCGCCCGACCAGATCGCCGAAGTGGGCCATGATAATGCCGCCCAGTGGACGCGCCAGGTAGCCCGCGGCAAAGATGCCGAAGGTCTGCACCTGGCGCAGCCATTCCGGGATGTCCGCCGGGAAGAACAGTTCGCCAACGACGGCGGCGAAGAAGACAAAGATAATGAAATCATAAAACTCCAGCGCGCCGCCAAGGGCGGCCAGCGTCAGGGTTTTATAATCTTGTCGATTCAGAGGTCGAGTATGTTGTGACATAACGAGCAATTCATCCAGAGGTGTGTAGGTGTCATCACGGAATGTGTAAAGTAAAAAACACTATATCGTAAATAAAACGGCACACCACCGACAATGCAGGTTATGTCAGGAAAGCATCAAATTCAGGATAAAGTTTCGCGTCTCGCGCTTTTTGGGCGAAAAGCCGCTACAACTTCCGCGTTCGTCTCCACATACGGCCCCTCCAGCAGCTGTACACAATAAGGTACACTTGCGAAGATCCCGTGCACCAGAACCTTGCCGTCCGCATCTTTAACGCCTTCAAGGGTTTCCTGAATGGCTTTCGGCTGGCCCGGCAGATTCAAAATCAGCGCCTGCTTGCGGATAACGCCAACCTGACGAGAAAGGATAGCCGTCGGAACGAAGTGTAGGCTAACCTGGCGCATTTGCTCACCAAACCCCGGCATAACGCGGTCAGCTACGGCCAGGGTGGCATCCGGCGTCACGTCGCGTCGGGCAGGACCGGTCCCGCCGGTAGTCAACACCAGATGGCAAGCCATCTCGTCAACCAGCTCACACAGCGTTTGTTCGATAATCACCTGTTCGTCAGGGATCAGACGGGTCTCGAGCTCAAAGGGGGTCGTCAGCGCACGCGCCAGCCACTCTTCAAGTGCCGGGATGCCTTTATCCTGATAGACGCCGCTGGAGGCGCGATCGGAGATGGAAACTAAGCCGATTCGTAAGGTATTCATCGTTATTCCGTTCAAACTGTACAATTAGACGGAATGATACACGCTGGAAGGAAATACAGACAGAGTTCAGGAGAAGTAGCGTGACCGGGAGCCCGGCCACGCCCAAATGATTACAGCAGGTCGCCGATCATTTTTTCCAGTTTTTCCTGGTCGATAGCAAACTTACGGATACCTTCCGCCAGCTTGTCCACCGCCATCGGATCCTGGTTGTGCTGCCACAGGAACTGGGCTTCGGTGATGCGTTCCGGACGTGCTTTCACTTCGCCGCTGAACGCCAGTTTACGTTCGATAGCCCCTTCGCTTTCCGCCAGCTCTTTCAACAGAGCCGGAGCGATAGTCAGGCGATCGCAGCCAGCCAGCTCAAGGATTTCACCGACGTTACGGAAGCTTGCGCCCATTACGACAGTTTCATAACCGTGCTGCTTGTAGTACTCGTAAATCTCACTGACGGAAACGACGCCCGGATCTTCAGCCGGCGCGTACTCTTTCTTATCGGTGTTCGCTTTGTACCAGTCGAGAATACGGCCAACGAACGGAGAGATCAGGAATACACCCGCTTCAGCACAAGCGCGAGCCTGAGCGAAGGAGAACAGCAGAGTCAGGTTACAGTTGATGCCTTCTTTTTCCAGCTGCTCGGCGGCGCAAATACCCTGCCAGGTCGAAGCCAGTTTAATCAGAATGCGATCGTTGCCGATGCCCGCATCGTTGTACAGTTTGATGATGCGCTTCGCTTTCGCGATAGATGCCTGGGTGTCATAGGAGAGGCGCGCGTCAACTTCGGTCGAAATACGGCCTGGAATCAGCTTAAGAATTTCGAGACCAATGTTCACCGCCAGCTTATCGGAAGCATCGATAATCTGCTGAGCGCGATCGCTGCTCTGGCCGCGGGCCCACTCGACAGCGTCATCAATCAGCTTACGGTACTCAGGAATCTGAGCCGCGCCGAGAATCAAAGAAGGGTTAGTCGTGGCATCCTGAGGCTGATACAGCTTCATTGCCGCAATATCTCCGGTATCAGCTACGACAGTGGTGTACTGACGCAGAGAAGTCAATTTATCCGTCATGATAGTGTTTCTCTTAAACAGCAGTTAAGGGGATGTAACCGGTCTGCCACGATGATAACACGCTGCATGTTCAGCGCAACTGCGGACCATGCAAGAGCGCAGAGTGTGATAAACTGGATGAATTAATTCTCTGAAAGCTAAGGGATTGTCACTTGAATTGGTAACGCTTACACTAGCGTTCCGGCATGGACAAGAGGATGGTTAATGCCTGATTTTTTCTCTTTTATCAATGAAATACTCTGGGGCTCGGTAATGATTTATCTGTTACTGGGCGCCGGCATCTGGTTTACCTGGCGAACAAAATTCATTCAGTTTCGTTATGTTCGCCAGTTTGGGAAAAGTCTAAAGAAAAGCCTCCAGCCTCAGCCCGGCGGGTTAACCTCTTTCCAGGCCCTGTGCACCAGCCTCGCGGCGCGCGTGGGCAGCGGCAACCTGGTCGGTGTCGCGCTGGCTATCTCCGCCGGCGGACCCGGTGCCGTCTTCTGGATGTGGGTTTCTGCGCTGCTCGGCATGGCCAGCAGCTTTGCCGAATGTTCTCTTGCCCAGCTCTACAAAGAACGCGATGCCCACGGGCAATTTCGCGGCGGCCCGGCCTGGTATATGTCACGGGGTTTAGGAATGCGCTGGATGGGCATCGTGTTTTCTATCCTGCTCCTGCTGGCCTATGGGGTTATTTTTAACACCGTGCAGGCCAACTCCATCGCGAATGCGATGACCTATGCCTTTGACCTTCCCGCTATCGTTACCGGCTGCGTACTGGCACTGGTGATCCTGCTGGTTATCGTACGGGGTTTGCGGGGCGTGGCGAAGCTATTGCAGTGGATTGTGCCACTGATGGCTCTGCTTTGGGTGACCACCAGCCTGCTGATTGGCCTCTGGCACATTACGGCGCTGCCGGCCATTTTCGAGTCCATTTTCCGCAGTGCGTTCGGCTGGCAGGAGGCCGCCGCCGGCGCAGTGGGCTATACCATCAGCCAGGCGCTCACCAGTGGCTTTCAGCGCGGTATGTTCTCGAACGAAGCGGGGATGGGGTCAACGCCTAACGCCGCGGCGGCAGCGGCTTCCTGGCCTCCGCATCCGGCTGCGCAGGGGATCGTGCAAATGATTGGCGTCCTCATCGATACGATAGTTATCTGCACCGCCAGCGCCGTCATCATCATGCTGGCGCCGCTGGACGAGGCGGAAGATGCCGTGAATGGTATCCAGAGTATCCAGCATGCCATGACATCACTGGTCGGCGGCTGGGGGGCGGGATTCGTGGCAATCGTCGTGCTGCTCTTTGCCTTCAGTTCTATCGTCGCAAACTACATCTATGCTGAAAATAATCTGATATTTCTACGTATTAACAGCCCTCGTCATATCTGGGCGCTACGGATCCTCACCCTGGTCATGGTCATCACCGGCGCGCTGGTCGGTTTGCCGGTTGTCTGGCAGCTGGCGGATACCATCATGGCGCTGATGGCCATCACTAACCTGACCGCTATTTTACTGCTGTCGCCTACGGTACGGATCCTGGCCAGTGATTATCTCAACCAGCGACGGCTGGGCGTGCGGCCGACCTTTGACGCCACACGCTACCCGGAAATTAACCAGCAGCTGGCGCCAGGTGCCTGGGATGAGCTGCCGCGTGAATAGCGCGGCAATCGCAGCTATCGATCCCACCGCGGTGTTTTTTTGTTAAAGTCACGGAAAATCCCCTGCAAGGACCGGATATGCTGATTCTTATTTCACCTGCCAAAACACTCGACTACCAAAGCCCGCTGGCCACAGCACGCTACACCCAGCCTGAGCTGCTGGAATATTCCCAGGAGCTCATCGGCGTCGCGCGCCGGTTATCGGCGCCGCAGATCGGCAAACTGATGAGCATCAGCGATAAGCTGGCGGATCTGAATGCGACCCGCTTTCATGACTGGCACCCGGACTTCACGCCGCAAAACGCGCGCCAGGCGATTCTGGCTTTTAAAGGCGACGTTTATACCGGACTGCAGGCGGAAACCCTCAGCGAAGACGATTTCGATTTTGCTCAACGGCATTTGCGTATGCTTTCCGGCCTCTACGGCGTGCTGCGCCCGCTGGATCTGATGCAGCCCTATCGTCTGGAAATGGGAATTAAGCTGGAAAATAGCAGAGGCAAAGATCTCTACCAGTTCTGGGGCGAAGTGATTACCGATAAACTCAATCAGGCGCTGAAAGCCCAGGGCGACGATATCGTGATTAACCTGGCTTCTGACGAATACTTCCGGTCGGTGAAGACAAAACAGTTGCAGGGTAGAATCATCAAGCCCGTGTTCCTCGATGAGAAAAACGGTCAGTTTAAAGTGATCAGTTTCTATGCCAAAAAGGCGCGCGGGTTAATGAGCCGCTATATCATTGAAAACCGTTTAACCCAGCCTGAGCAGCTAACCCGTTTCAACAGCGAAGGCTATTTCTTCGACGCCGAAGCCTCCGCTAAGAAAGATGAGATGGTCTTTAAACGTCACGAACGCTAATCCCCTTCCCGGCCGCCCTCGCGGCGACCGGGACGGAAGATTTAGTGATGGCGCCAGTCACGATCCGGGCCGCGGCCACGATCGTGGTCATCATGATGATCATGGCGATGTTCATCATGTGCGCGCCAGTGGTTATCGCGCCAGTCGTAATGACGGCCCCACCATTCGTGGTCGCGCCAATGACCGCCGTCCCAGTAGTTACCGTAATTGTCGCGATCGCCAATTTGCAGTTTGACTGCCGGCACCAGCGTTATTTCCGATGCGTGGACCACCGCAGGAGCCACCAGCGACATCGAAAGCGCAAGGATCACAGACTTCAGCGTTGACATAGGTTTCCCCTTCATTAACAGTCCCCGCACGGGGGCGATAACCAAAGATTACCCCTGAGCAACACCGCGGGTTATTCTCCGCAATCCTAATCTTTGCCTCCCGGCATTTATTGGTAATTCATCCATTTTCCCTGCCTTTTTTCTGCATAATTCCTCCTTTTTCGCCGATAAAAAAGCCGGGCGTTGAGGCCCGGCCTGAGAACATCATACGGCGATAAAAGTCCCGTTATGCTTTGCCCATCATCAGCTGGCGCAGCGCGGCAAAATCCGCCGGCAGATTATGCGACAGCAGCGGCAGGTCAGCGCGATCGGCCAGCTCTTTCGGCAGCGGCAGCGTCTGCTGGAGGATCTCCTCGACGCTCTCCTTGAACTTCGCCGGGTGCGCGGTACCGAGGAACAGACCGTATTCGCCCGGCTGCAGCTGGTCGCGCAGCGCGCGCCAGGCGATGGCCGCGTGCGGCTCTGAGGTGTAGCCAATGGCTTTCAGCTCGCGCATCGCCTGTTTGGTGGTTTCATCGTCCACGGCTGCATAGCCCAGCTCGTTCAGACGCCAGACTTTGCGACGGAACAGCTCTTCCACGCGCGGCCAGTTGTTCGGCTGACTGACATCCATCGCGTTAGACAGCGTCGCCTGGGTCGCTTTCGGCGCCCAGTTGCCGTCCTGCAGGAAACGCGGCACGGTATCATTGGCGTTGGTGGCGGCAATAAAGCGCTTAATCGGCAGACCTAAAGACTTCGCCAGCAGACCGGCGGTCAGATCGCCAAAGTTCCCGCTCGGCACGGAAATGACCAGCTGGTTGCGGGCTTCCTGCGGCAGCTGTGCGACCGCTTCGAAGTAATAGCAAATCTGCGCCAGCAGACGGCTGATATTGATGGAATTCGCCGAGTTCAGGCCCAGAGCGACCTTCAGTTCTTCATCGTCAAAAGCCTGTTTTACCAGCGCCTGACAGGCATCGAAGTCGCCATCAATCGCCACGGTTTCAATGTTGCCACCCAGGGTGCAGAACAGTTTTTCCTGCAGCGGGCTGATCTTGCCGCGCGGATACAGAATAACGACTTTGACATTCGGCAGGCCGTAAAACGCATGCGCCACTGCCGCGCCGGTATCCCCGGAGGTGGCGGTCAGAATCGTCACCGGTTTGTCGCCGGCGATATGAGTCAGCATCTGCGCCATAAAGCGCCCGCCGAAATCCTTAAACGCCAGCGTCGGGCCGTGGAACAGCTCCAGACAGCCGATATCATCCTGCACCTTGCTGACCGGAGCCGGGAAGGTGAAAGCGGCGGCGATGCGCTCTTTGAGGATCTCCTGCGGGATCTCGTCGCCAATAAAGGCCGACAGAATTCTGGCGCTACGGGAGGCCAAATCCATCTCCAGCATGTCGTCAATTTCAGTCAGGCTAAATTCCGGCAGGTCGTGCGGAAAGAACAGCCCCTGTTGCTTGCCAAGCCCCTGCGTCACGGCCTGCGCAAAGCTGACCTGTTCGTTATGATCTTTTAAATTATAGAGTTTCATTGGTTATCCCACTACTCGTGCGCCCGCCGTATCCAGCCGGCAAATATGAACGAAGCCTTCCTGATTCTGCAGATAATGCGTGCCCAGCCAGTCCGCAACGCGCTGCGCGGTTTCCGGCTTATCGCACAGCGCAAACAGCGTCGGGCCAGAGCCTGAGATGCCGCACGCCTGCGCACCGATCTCCATCGCCGCCTGACGCGCTTCGCTGAAGCCCGGCAGCAGTTTGGTGCGATACGGTTCGGCAATCACATCTTTCATCAATTTCGCTGCCAGCTGCGGCTGGCGGGTGTAGCAGGCATGAATAAAGCCCGCCAGATGACGACCGTGAGCGATACAGTCCTGGCGGCGATACTGCGCCGGGAGGATGGCACGCGCTTCCGCCGTCGAAACTTTAATTCCCGGATAAGCCAGTACCCACAGCCATTCGTCGAAACCCGGAACCTGCTGGCTGATGATGCCATTCTCTTCAATCATCAGCTGCATGCCGCCCAGGTAGCAGGGCGCAACGTTGTCATAGTGGATACTGCCGGAAATACGCCCTTCCATCTCCCCCATCAGCGCCAGCATACGCATCTCATTCAGCGGCTTACCGCAGAATTCATTCATCGCCACCAGCGCGGCGACGACAGAGCAGGCGCTGGAACCGAGCCCGGAACCAATCGGCATATTTTTTTCCAGCACCATCGACACCGGAACTTTTTTGCCGATCTCCTGGCAGAAACGCTCCCAGCACTGGTAAACAATGTTCTCCTGCGGCACGGAGGGCAGCTTGCTGGCAAAGCGGCCAACGTTTTGCAGGCTGAAGCTGTCCGCCGCCTCGACCGAAACGTTGTCCCCCAGCAGGGTGCCATCGACCGGCGTCACCGCCGCGCCCAGCACATCAAACCCGACGCTCATATTGGCACTGGAAGCCGGGGCATATACTTTGACCATCTTAAACTCCTAACTTCCATGACAGGGTGCGCAACAGGTCAGCAAACACACCGGCCGCCGTAACGTCGTTACCTGCACCATAGCCGCGCAGCACCAGCGGCAGCGGCTGATAATAATGGCTGTAAAAGGCCAGGGCGTTTTCACCATTTTTCACTTTGTACAGCGGGTCGTTACCGTCAACGGCGGCAATTTTCACGCGACAGGTCCCATCCTCTTCGATGTTACCGACGTAACGCAAGACTTTACCTTCATCACGTGCCTGGGCAACCCGGGAGGCAAACTCGTTATCCAGCAAAGGCAAGCGCGCCATAAAGCTCTCAACGTCGCCGCTGGCATCAAATTGTGCAGGCAGTACCGGTTCGACGACAATGTCAGACAGCTCCAGCTCACGGTCGGTTTCACGGGCCAGAATCAGCAGCTTGCGCGCAACATCGACGCCTGAAAGGTCGTCTCGCGGATCCGGTTCGGTATAGCCCATCTCGCGCGCCAGCGTTGTTGCCTCAGAGAGATTCATTCCCTCATCCAGCTTACCGAAAATAAACGACAGGGAGCCGGAAAGAATACCGGAGAAGTGCAGCAGCTCATCGCCGGCGTTCAGCAGGTTTTGCAGATTTTCAATTACCGGCAGACCGGCGCCAACGTTGGTGTCGTAGAGGAATTTACGTCGCGAACTGCTGGCGGCATGGCGCAGCTGATGGTAGTAATCCAGCGAAGAGGTATTGGCCTTTTTGTTCGGCGTCACCACGTGGAAACCTTCGCGCAGGAAATCGGCATACTGATCGGCGACCGCCTGGCTGGAGGTACAGTCGACGATAACCGGGTTCAGCAGATGGTACTCCTTGACCAGGCGAATCAGACGGCCCAGGTTCAGCGACTCTTTCGCTTCGGCCAGTTCCGCGCGCCAGTTCTCGAGATTCAACCCGTGCACGTTAGTCAGCAGAGCCTGTGAATTCGCCACGCCGCAGACGCGCAGGTCGATATGTTTGTTCTTCAGCCAGCCCTGCTGACGCTTGATCTGTTCAATCAGCGCGCCGCCGACACCACCGACGCCGATAACAAAGACCTCAATGACCTGATCGGTGTTGAACAGCATCTGATGGGTCACGCGCACCCCGGTGGTCGCATCATCATTGCTGACCACCACGGAGATAGAACGCTCAGAAGAGCCCTGGGCAATCGCCACGATATTGATATTAGCGCGGGCCAGCGCGGCGAAGAACTTCGCCGAGATGCCGCGCAGCGTGCGCATACCGTCACCCACCACGGAGATAATCGCCAGACGATCCATGATCGATAGCGGCTCCAGTTGGCCCTCTTTCAGCTCCAGATAGAACTCATCTTCCATTACCCGTTTTGCGCGCGCGCAGTCGCTCTGCGGTACGCAGAAACTGATGCTGTATTCCGATGACGACTGGGTAATCAGCACAACCGAAATTCCGGCGCGGGACATGGTGGCAAACACGCGAGCGGCCATACCGACCATGCCTTTCATCCCCGGGCCGGAGACGTTGAACATCGCCATATTATTGAGGTTGGAGATGCCTTTGACCGGCAGACCGTCTTCATCAAGGCTGGCGCCGATCAGCGTACCTGGCGCCTGCGGATTACCGGTATTCTTGATCAGGCAGGGAATCTGGAACTGAGCGATAGGAGCAATGGTGCGCGGATGCAAAACTTTCGCCCCGAAGTAGGATAGCTCCATCGCTTCCTGATATGACATCGACTTCAGCAGACGCGCATCGGGAACCTGACGCGGGTCGCAGGTATATACCCCATCGACGTCGGTCCAGATTTCACAACAGTCGGCGCGCAGGCAGGCGGCCAGCACGGCAGCAGAGTAGTCTGAGCCATTGCGTCCCAGCACCACCAGTTCCCCTTTTTCGTTACCAGCGGTAAATCCGGCCATCAGCACCATATGGTCGGATGGAATATGGCTGGCGGTAATGCGGCGGGTCGATTCAGCGATATCGACAGTGGATTCGAGGTAATGGCCAACGGCCAGCAGTTTTTCGACGGGGTTAATCACGCTAACTTTGTGACCGCGTGCTTCCAGCAGCCCCGCCATCACGGCGATAGACAGCTTCTCGCCGCGGCAAATCAGCGCGGCGTTGACGCTATCGGGGCACTGACCAAGCAGGCTGATACCGTGCAACACGTGTTTAATCTGGGCAAACTCTTGCGCGACAAAGGCTTTCAGCTGTGCCAGCGGGAACCCCGGTTGCGCGTCGGCGAGGCCCTGCAGCAGTTCAGCAAAAATGCGTTCAGCGTCGGAGATATTGGTGAGCGCGTCCTGGCCGCCGATGGTTTTTTCAATCATTGCGACCAGATGGTTGGTAATTTTCGCCGGGGCAGACAGGACGGTTGCTACCTGCCCCTGCCTGGCATTGCTCTCCAGAATATCGGCAACCCGCAGAAAACGTTCTGCATTTGCCACTGATGTACCGCCGAACTTCAACACGCGCATGGTTGTTACCCCTAGATTTTTTGTCGAAAAAAAAGCCCGCACTGTTCAGGTGCGGGCTTTTTTCTGTGTTTCCTGTACGCGTCAGCCCGCACCGTTACCTGTGGTAATGGTGATGGTGATAATGGTTGTCATCATGCTGATGCGTTTCATGGATGTTGTGTACTCTGTAATTTTTATCTGTCTGTGTCCTGTGCCTATATTGGTTAAAGTATCTGCCGGTTTAAGTCAACGAATTTTTACATTTCACCCGTTTCACTGCAGCGGGTCAATGCGCCACAATGACCTGACAATTCACCTGAATTTGCGATACACCGCGCTTGATGCTGGCAGATATAACCATACTTAAAACTTATATCAGAACTTTACTCTGGCAGGTTTTTTTCAATGTCGTGCAGTAATCGGTGCAACATTGCCGTGTCTCGCTGCTCTAAAAGCCCAATTCGCTGCTGGAGCCAGTCGGTCAGTTTGAGGTCTTCAGCCACGCCCAGTCGGGTCAATAAATCGAGCGCCCGCAGACGCAATGCCTGCAGCTGATTTTCATCGACGCTGGCAGAAACGGCCGACGCCTGCTGAACCAGGGTACTCAATTGATAGCAATAGACCATCACCGACTGCCCTAAGTTAAGCGAAGGATAGTCGGCCACCATCGGCACGCCTGTCAGCACATCGGCAAGAGCCAGCTCTTCGTTGGTAAGTCCGGAATCTTCCCGACCAAAGACCAGCGCCGCATGGTTCATCCACCCGGCTTTCTCCGCCATCAGCGGCAGCAGCTGCTGCGGCGTGGCGTAGTAATGGAAACGCGCCCGGCTACGGGCCGTTGTCGCCACGGTAAAGTCAACGTCATGCAGCGCCTGTTCCAGAGTTGGATAAGTGCTTATGTTATCGAGAATATCTCCGGAACCATGCGCAACCCAACGCGCCGCAGGCTGAAGGTGGGCATCGCTGTCAACGATACGCAGGTTGCGAAAACCCATCGTTTTCATCGCGCGTGCCGCCGCGCCAACGTTTTCTGCCCTGGCCGGGGCGACTAATACAATAGATACGTGCATGCTGGCTCTCTTCTACTCTCTCACGCGGCGAAAATGAAAATTATCCCCATTTTACGCGGCGAAAATTTACAAATTTGCAACAAAAATCACTAAAATTGCGCGTTATTACCCATAAAAAAGCCTAAACTGTTTCCAACGAACCACGGGACGGAGTATGTTAACAGAACGCATTTATCCATATGTTTGCCAATGATATTTGTCGCAACCGCGCTGAACGTTCATTGGATTCAACATGTTTATCAATTTACCAGCGCAACCATTTGAGCAGTGTAAGATTTGTGACTATAAATAGCATTTCAATGCAATGATTTCACAAGACTGTTAACGTGCTACAATTGAATTTGATATATGTCAACGAAGCGTAGTTTTATGGGGTGTTCAGCCTCTCTTAGCCTGTTATATTGCTGTTAAAATGGTTAGGATGACAGCCGTTTTTGACACCGTCGGGTCCAGAGGGAAAGTACCCACGACCAAGCTAATGATGTTGTTGACGTTGATGGAAAGTGCATCAAGAACGCAATTACGTACTTTAGTCATGTTACGCCGGGCATGTTAATTTGCGACATGTACCAGGCAGGTCAGGGACTTTGGTACTTCCTGTTTCGATTTAGTTGGCAATTTAGGTAGCAAACATGCAGACCCCGCACATTCTTATCGTTGAAGACGAGTTGGTAACACGCAACACGTTAAAAAGTATTTTCGAAGCAGAAGGTTATGATGTGTTCGAAGCGACCGATGGCGCGGAAATGCATCAGATCCTGTCTGAAAATGATATCAACCTGGTGATCATGGATATCAACCTGCCAGGTAAAAATGGTCTCCTGTTAGCGCGTGAACTGCGTGAACAGGCTGACGTCGCGCTGATGTTCCTGACCGGCCGCGATAACGAAGTTGATAAGATTCTGGGCCTCGAAATCGGCGCTGATGACTATATCACTAAACCGTTCAACCCTCGTGAACTGACCATTCGCGCACGTAACCTCCTCTCCCGTACCATGAATCTGGGTACCGTGAGCGAAGAGCGTCGCAGCGTAGAAAGCTACAAGTTCAACGGCTGGGAACTGGATATCAATAGCCGTTCGCTGGTCAGCCCGAATGGTGAGCAGTACAAGCTGCCGCGCAGTGAATTCCGCGCGATGCTGCACTTCTGCGAAAACCCGGGCAAGATCCAGTCACGTGCTGAACTGCTGAAGAAAATGACCGGCCGTGAGCTTAAGCCGCACGACCGTACCGTTGACGTGACCATCCGTCGCATTCGTAAGCATTTCGAGTCTACTCCGGATACTCCGGAAATCATCGCCACGATTCACGGCGAAGGTTATCGCTTCTGCGGCGACCTGCAGGAATAACATTCGTTTTCCTGCTCCCGCAACGTAAAAACGGCGCTTAATGCGCCGTTTTTTTTATGTGCGAATCGGATGCTACGATGCGCCGCGTTATTTATTCCACGGCATGATAGGCACGGCGCTGAGCGCATTCTTCGGTGAACCGTCAACGACTTTATCCGAATAGCTCAGGTAGATCAGCGCATTACGTTTGCTATCGTAAAAACGGACCACCTGCAGCTTTTTAAACACCAGCGAAGTACGTTTCTGGAAAACCACGTCGCCCTGCGACTTACCGTTTTTGATTTTATCGTTCAGTTCGATCGGCCCTACCTGCTGGCAAGAAATCGCCGCATCTGACGTATCTTCCGCCAGACCCAAACCGCCCTTAATCCCGCCGGTTTTCGCCCGGCTGATATAGCACGTCACGTTCTGCACATCCGGATCGTCGAAGGCCTCAACGACGATTTTATGATCCGGACCAAAGAATTTGAATACGGTATCTACGGAGCCAATTTGTTCCGCCTGTGCCACCTGACATCCCGCCAGTAAAAGCAGCCCCGCAACTAACCTCTTGTATTTCATATTGTTACCATTTTCTTAAAATTTTGCTGAGCGATGATTATAGACTCAGCGGAAAAGGTTTATAGATCACAGCGTTACCAAAACAGCTAAAAAACCTGCTGACAAATCGCATTTATAAGCAAAAAAAACACTGAATGCTAAAACATCAAAAAATGCTATTATCCGCTACCTTACTTAGTAGCAGGCACCTGAGTTTAAGGATGAGGACATTTTATGGATCAAGCAGGGATTATTCGCGATCTCCTTAGCTGGCTGGAAGGTCACCTGGATCAACCGCTCTCACTAGATAATGTGGCAGCCAAGGCCGGTTATTCCAAGTGGCATTTGCAAAGAATGTTTAAAGACGTGACCGGCCAAGCCATCGGTGCCTATATTCGCGCTCGCCGTTTATCAAAATCAGCGGTCGCCCTGCGCCTGACCGCCCGCCCGATTCTCGACATTGCGCTACAGTATCGTTTTGACTCGCAGCAGACCTTCACCCGCGCGTTTAAAAAGCAGTTTTCGTTAACGCCGGCGCTGTACCGCCGCTCTCCTGACTGGAGCTCTTACGGGATGCGTCCCCCGCTGCGCCTGGGTGAATTCACGATGCCGCAGCATGAGTTCGTCACCCTGAGCAATACCCAGCTGATTGGCATCACTCAGAGCTACACCTGCAAGCTGGAGGAAATCTCCGACTTCCGTAACCAGATGCGCGTTCAGTTCTGGCGTGATTTCCTCGGCAATTCACCGTCGATTCCGCCCACGCTGTACGGTCTGCACGAACCGCGTCCTAGTCTCGAGAAAGATGACGAGCAAGAGGTCTTCTACACCACTGCGCTGACGCCGGAGATGGCCAACGGCCACCTGCACAACTCCCATCCGATCATTCTGGAAGGCGGCGAGTATGTGATGTTCACTTATGAAGGGTTAGGAAGCGGACTGCAGGAGTTTATCCTGACGGTGTACGGCACCTGCATGCCAATGCTGAACCTTACCCGCCGCAAAGGTCTGGATATCGAACGCTTCTTCCCTGAGGATGAAAGCCGGGATCAAGAAACGCCGATTCAGCTGCGTTGCGAATACCTGATCCCGATTCGTCGTTAACGCTGTAGTTCATCCATCGCGGGGGCGTCAAGATGCGACACATCCCCCGCGGTTTCCACGACCCAGCCCGATGCCAGCCACAGACTCTTCTGATAATCAACGCGAGAAATTGAGCAGTTACGCAGACGCAGGCGGCGTTCCGCGTGTGCCGGCAGCCCCAGAATCGTACTGACCAGACAGCCCAGCGCAATACCGTGGCTCACCAGCAGCGGCCGGCTTCCGGCAGGCAGTTCCAGGCAGGATGCCAGTGCCGCGTGCATACGCTCACTCAGCTCCAGCATCGACTCCCCCTGTGGGATACGGCCGTCCGGGGTCCCATCAACCAACCGGCGACGCCACTCTTCTTCTTCCTCGCTCAGCGAGTCGATATGACGTTTTTCAAGAACCCCCATATCCAGCTCACGCAGCCGTGAATCAAGGATGACATCGCAACCGCAGGCTTCCGCGATAATCTCTGCCGTCCGGCGCGTGCGCCCCAAATCGCTGGCAATGATATGCGTAATGCCCAGCGTTCTGGCACGTTCGCCGACCTGCCAGGCCTGGCGCTCGCCGTGAGGGGTTAACGGGCTGTCTGACTGGCCCTGAATGCGCCGCTCGGCGTTCCACTGCGTTTCGCCATGGCGAACAAGGTGTACCTGTAACATGCTATTTTTCCGTTCTGTGCTCTTCACAATTTCGGTTGCCGGCGTCGCGCGCTGCAACGAAAACGATTTGGAGTATACTGCGATGACGTAAATTTATTCTGAGTTGTTTGATTATGCACCATGTTGTCTCAGCTACCACTAATCCCGCCAAAATTCAGGCAATTCTACAGGCTTTTAACGAGATCTTCGGCGAAGGATCCTGCCACATTGAGTCCGTCTCCGTCGAGAGTGGCGTGCCGGAACAGCCGTTTGGTAACGAGGAAACGCGTGCTGGCGCACGAAACAGGGTCGCCAATGCGCGCGCCGTGCAGCCAAATGCCGACTTCTGGGTCGCCATTGAAGCTGGGATCGACGAAGGCAGCACTTTTAGCTGGGTAGTGATTGAGGATCATCATCAGCGCGGCGAAGCGCGCTCGGCGACGCTGCCGCTGCCGGCGGTGATTCTGGAAAAAGTGCGTGCCGGGGAAGCGCTAGGGCCGGTGATGTCACAGCATACCGGCATCGATGAAATTGGCCGTAAAGAAGGGGCTATCGGCGTCTTTACCGCCGGGAAGCTCACGCGCAGCAGCGTCTACCACCAGGCGGTAGTACTGGCATTAAGCCCGTTCCATAACCTTATTTACCGTTAAGCAGCGCCTGCTCCAGCCACTGTCGCAGCTCGGGTGGCGCGGATTTCAGACTGTTAGAACCACGGGTAATGGTGGCAATCCCGGCGCCGAGCTCGCTTTTGAGCTCGCGCTGGCTCATCTCGCCACGCAGCAACTCTTCAATGATCCGTACGCGCGTGCCCAGCGCCTCGCGCTCGTCGGGCGTCAGCATTAATTGCAGCAATGGCAGATGCAGATCGTCGGCGTACGCCTGCTGGAGTAACGCCACAAAGCGAAGCCATTCCTGATGACGCTGTTCGGCTACAGCCGCTGAATAAGGGGATTGTTGGGTCATGTTACGCCGCCATGTTGAGACAGGCGACCAAGGCCGCCTGTCGAATGTACTCATTAACGAGTACAAAGCATAACATACTCCGGTCAATACTCTATGGGTTTCGCGTCACAGCGCGGCGTTCAGCCCGTTTTGTCACGCGCAATCCGCTAAGTATCAGTAACGCTGCTGCCACTCTGCATCGCTCAGCATGGGGGCTTTCTGCCCCATAAAGTAACGGTAATAGGCATCGTAGGAGAGCACGTTCTTCACATAACCCCGCGTTTCCGAGAACGGGATACTCTCGATAAATGCCACCGCATCGATTCGCCCGGCGCTATTGCCCTGCCAGGTCCGAACCCGCCCCGGACCGGCGTTGTAGGCCGCGGAAGCATAGATGCGGTTATTGCCAAACTGCTGGTAAACATACTGCAGATAGCTGGTGCCGATATTGATATTGGTCTCGGGATCCAGCAGCTGCGACGGGCTGCTGTAGCCAGGGATACTGAACATACTCACCGTATGGGTCGCCGTACCCGGCATGATTTGCATCAGGCCGCTGGCGCCAACCGGAGAGCGGACTTTCGGGTTCCACGCGCTCTCCTGGCGAGCAATCGCCATCGCATAGCTCTGCGGGATAGCTTTGCCGCTGATATAGCGCGCGAAGAGATCGTTGTAGGCCAGCGGGAAGCGTTCTTCCAGCTGGTCCCACAGCTTCCCGGCGATAGTCGCCTGAACGCTGAGATCCCACCAGTGCTGGTTGAATGCATAGCGCGCCAGCTGCGCCTGCTGATCTTTCGTCCGGCTGGTCACCAGATTTGCCCATTCGCTGCGGGCGGTGTTGTCCATATTCCAGTACATCAACTCGCGTACCCGGGCCATTTCCGGCCCGGAGGTCAGCGCAGGATCGAGATTCTCTGGCGCTTTATCGATCCGGAAGGTGAAATCCTCTCCCAGACGCTGAGCGGCAATCATCGGGTAGAACCCGCGCTGCTGCATCAACGAACGGAGAATCGCTTTTGCTTCGTCGTCACGCCCGCGCTCCAGCAGCAGATCCGCCTGCCAATAGCGCCACTCATCTTTCTCCTTCGCTTCCATCGGCAGGCGCGCCAGCCAGGTATTCAACCCGTGGCGGTCCCCGGCGCCCAGCGCCATTCGCACCCGGCGCTCTACTAGCGCAGTGGATTGCGAGCGCATAATAGCGTCATCGCGCCAGACGGCCTGCTCTTCGGTCACATCGTTGCCCATCAGGCGCCAGGCAACGATATCCCGCAGCTCCTGGGTTTGATCTTCATTCAGCTTCTGTGCCTGCACCAATGACGGAATCATCAGCCGGGCGTTTTCGACATCCTGGCGCGCCACGCTGGCGAAGGCCACCGCCGCCATCTGGCGGGTGAAGTCCGTCGCCCCGGTGGTACGGGCGAAGGTCATCACGGTATTCGGATCGTTTGCCAGCGCCACCACCGCTGACGAAATCGTCTGGTATTCAGGCGGCATCTGCTGCGCCAGCACGCTGACCAGGCCGGTGTTACCCGCCTTCATCGCCAGGCGGATACGCTCAAGATATGCCAACGGATCCTGCTTGCCGGAAGAACGCCAGGCGCTAAACAGCGCATCGCAGGCATTAGGCTGGCTTTTACCGCTCAGCCACAGCGTTTTCGCGCCGTCCCAGGCTTCCTGCGCCTGGCCCACGCTCAGCTTCGCATAGTAGTAATTACATTGCGCTTCGGTGCTGGCGGGTTTTTCCGGGCTAAACGCCAGCAGTCCGCTCCAGTCGGTACGCCGCGCCAGCTCGTTAACAAAGCGCGATTTCAGGGTGCGCGCCGGCGGCAGCGTCGGGTTCGCTTCAATGAAGTTTTTCACCACCAGCGTCGGCTGGTTCATCAGATCGTCGGTGATCTGCCGGTATTGAAGATAGGGGTACAGCGGATAGGTGGTCAGCGTAGGCATAAGCTGTTCGACAACGGACATCTGCCGACTATCCCATGCCTGCTTAATTTGAGCGTAGCGGCTGCGCTGTTCATCCAGTGAATCCGCATGTGCCAACTGGCTGAGCGTCAGCAGACTCACGCTGGCCGCCAGAAGACGCCATGCCATCGTTTTGGCTTTTTCCACAAGCTCTTCCTCTGTTAAAAGTACATCTCACTACATCAGAGCAGCATCATGCCGCTTTTTAAATGTCCCAGTGTCGCTATAGATATGCTAACCAGACAACGCCAAACGTGCCACGTCCTGGACATTTTTTTACTCTTCTGTGAATCCCATCGCCTCTCTGGGCTTAACGCGTGAAAAAGGCTACACTTCGCCTTTGAAAACTATTCATCAAAATAAAAGAGGCGAAGTCCACCGTGGCTCAATTCGTTTATACCATGCATCGTGTCGGCAAAGTGGTTCCGCCGAAACGTCATATTTTGAAAAATATCTCCCTGAGCTTCTTCCCTGGCGCGAAGATCGGCGTTCTCGGTCTGAACGGTGCCGGTAAATCTACCCTGTTACGTATTATGGCCGGCATCGATACCGACATCGAAGGCGAAGCCCGCCCGCAGCCTGGCCTGAAAATTGGCTATCTGCCGCAGGAACCGCAGCTGAACCCGGAGCAGACCGTACGTGAGTCGGTAGAAGAAGCGGTAGCCGAAGTGGTTAACGCGCTGAAAGGCCTGGATGAGGTGTATGCCAAATACGCTGAGCCAGACGCCGACTTCGATAAACTCGCGGCGCAGCAGGGCAAGTTTGAAGAGATCATTCAGGCTCACGACGGCCATAACCTGAACGTGCAGCTGGAACGTGCGGCCGATGCCCTGCGTCTGCCGGACTGGGATGCGAAAATCGCCAACCTGTCCGGTGGTGAACGCCGCCGCGTAGCGCTGTGCCGCCTGCTGCTGGAAAAACCAGACATGCTGCTGCTCGACGAACCGACCAACCACCTGGATGCTGAATCCGTGGCCTGGCTGGAACGTTTCCTGCACGACTTCGAAGGGACCGTCGTGGCGATTACCCACGACCGTTACTTCCTCGATAACGTGGCCGGCTGGATCCTCGAACTGGACCGCGGCGAAGGGATTCCGTGGGAAGGCAACTACTCCTCCTGGCTGGAGCAGAAAGATCAGCGTCTGGCGCAGGAAGCCTCTCAGGAAGCGGCGCGCCGCAAATCCATCGAGAAAGAGTTGGAGTGGGTACGCCAGGGCGCGAAAGGCCGTCAGTCTAAGGGCAAAGCCCGTCTGGCGCGCTTTGAAGAGCTTAACAACGTTGAATACCAGAAGCGTAACGAAACCAACGAACTGTTTATTCCGCCTGGAGCCCGTCTGGGGGATAAAGTGGTTGAAGTCAGCAACCTGCGTAAGTCTTACGGCGACCGCGTGCTGATTGACGATCTGACCTTCTCGGTACCGAAAGGGGCAATCGTCGGGATTATCGGGCCTAACGGCGCCGGTAAATCGACCCTGTTCCGCATGATGTCCGGTCAGGAACAGCCTGATGCCGGTTCTATCACCCTGGGTGAAACCGTGAAGCTGGCTTCCGTCGATCAGTTCCGCGACGCGATGGATAACAGCAAAACCGTCTGGGAAGAAGTCTCCGGCGGGCTGGATATCATGAAGATCGGCAACACCGAAATGCCTAGCCGCGCCTACGTCGGTCGCTTTAACTTTAAAGGCGTCGACCAGGGTAAACGCGTGGGCGAACTTTCCGGCGGTGAGCGCGGTCGTCTGCACCTCGCTAAGCTGCTGCAGGTTGGCGGTAACGTGCTGCTGCTCGATGAACCGACCAACGACCTGGATATCGAAACCCTGCGCGCGTTAGAAAACGCCCTGCTGGAGTTCCCGGGATGTGCGATGGTTATCTCGCATGACCGTTGGTTCCTCGACCGTATCGCGACCCACATTCTGGATTACCAGGATGAAGGTAAAGTCGAATTCTTCGAAGGTAACTTCACCGAGTACGAAGAGTACAAGAAACGCACCCTCGGCGCCGATGCGCTGGAGCCAAAGCGTATCAAGTACAAGCGTATTGCGAAGTAATAAAAACGGGTGGCCCAGGCCACCCGTTTTTTTATGCTCAGCGCGCGCCAGAACTCCTCTGGCGGTGGTTAGCCCGGCTCACCCATCAGCTGCTTGACCAAATCAACGCAGCGCAGAAAGCGCGTGTCGTAATCCGACTCTTTCACATGCACAAAGTCGATCTCATTTTCTTTGAGCAGCGACACCAGCAGCGTCTGGAACTCCTTGCGATCCACCGAACTGCCGAGGCTGCGTAAACCATCGGCCACCCACGGGGTATTGTTCTCCAGCAGAATCACCAGATCAAAACGGTACTCATCGATCAGCGCCTGCACGAAGGGATGTTCACGCCCTTCATACTTCAGGCAAAAGGCCTGGGTGCTGACGAAATCGGTGTCGATAAACGCCACCTTATTGGCATATTTAACCGCAAAATCAATATACTGTGCGTGGCCAAGCGCAATTTTGTCATAGTCGGAATACTGTAGCGCCATCTCATCGCCGCCGAGGTGCGAGAAGACGTAATCGCGACCATACTCCCAGGCGCTGGTGGTGTTAAAGATATTCGCGAGCTTATTGACCAGCGTCGATTTCCCGCTCGATTCGCCGCCAAGAATCGCCACCGTACGCACGAAGAACGGTTTCACTTCCGTCGGGATGTACTCCCAGTAGCGGAACGGGTTTTCACGGATCTGTCCGCCGCTGATGCTCATAAAGGTTCGTTTCGGATCGATCAGCACGGTTTCGATCGCCAGATGCTGCAGATATTGCTGCGCATCCGCCTCTTCCGAGGTGTAGATCCAGTTCGGCTGGATCCCTTTATCGCTCATAAATGCGCGGATCCCGCGGCTCCAGACGTCCCAGCCGTGGGGATAAGGTTCCATCCCCTCTTCATTAAACGCATGAATACGGATATTTTTCTGATATTTGAAGGTTTGCAGCAGCCAGCGCAGACGATCGGATACCGTCGGCTGTTGCGACATCGCGCTGTCTTCAAACAGCTGACGATCGCGCGTATCGTCGTAACCCATGATGATATGCAGCTCATCCACCTGGCTACAGGCGCGCTGAATCAGATAGATATGTCCGGTGTGCAGCGGATAGAACTTACCAAATACCACGCCGACGCTCTTTTGCCGACGCGGGAATTCCAGGCCAAGAAAACGGTGCAGGGCTTCCAGCTTCTGCGCGCTTGGGCTTTTGATTTTGGCATTCAGCAGCTGGCTCAAATAGCCTTTGGTCATTCCGCTGGCTTCCGCGACCTGTTGCAGCGTACAGCCCTTTTGCTTAATCGCGGTTTTGAGATAGTCGAAAGATGACACAAGAGCCTCCTGCTTTAGCAAAACTGAAGAAATACCCTGTTGGTTACGGGAAGCAGGCGGGCGAAGCCCGATGAACGGAAGCAACTCAGCCATTCATACGGCCCCACGCGGCCAGCCCTCTGCCGCCGAACAGGCGGCGGGTATTTAATTATAAGTCGTCAAACACGCTTAGCGCGTCTGAAAGCTTTTTCACACCAAAGATTTGCATCCCTTCTGGTGCTTTTTTCGGCACGTTGGCTGCCGGGACGATGGCGCGACGAAAACCATGTTTCGCCGCCTCGGAGATGCGCTCCTGGCCGCTGGGCACCGGACGGATTTCGCCGGACAGCCCCACTTCACCAAACACCACCAGATCGTGCGGCAGCGGACGATCGCGCAGACTGGAAACCATCGCCAGCAGCAGCGCCAGGTCGGCGCTGGTTTCCGCTACCTTCACCCCGCCGACGACGTTAACAAAAACGTCCTGATCGGCCATCTGCAGGCCGCCGTGACGGTGCAGTACCGCCAGCAAAATCGCCAGGCGATTCTGCTCCAGCCCTACCGCGACGCGACGCGGGTTAGACATCATTGAATGATCGACCAGCGCCTGAATCTCCACCAGCAGAGGACGGGTGCCTTCCCAGACCACCATCACCGAGCTGCCGGAAGTCACTTCATCGCCGCGGCTGAGAAAAATCGCCGAAGGGTTACTGATTTCACGCAGCCCCTGCTCGGTCATCGCGAACACCCCCAGCTCATTCACCGCGCCAAAGCGGTTTTTATGGCTGCGCAGGGTACGAAAGCGAGAATCGGCATCGCCATCCAGCAGCACCGAGCAGTCAATACAGTGCTCCAGCACCTTTGGCCCGGCCAGCGAGCCATCTTTGGTCACATGACCGACCATGATGATCGCGACATCGCGCGTTTTCGCAAAACGGGTCAGATAAGCCGCCGTTTCGCGTACCTGGGCGACGCTGCCAGGCGACGACTGAACGTCAGCCATATGCATCACCTGGATCGAGTCGATAACCATCAGCTGCGGCTTTTCGTCATCGGCTATCTGGCAGATTTGTTCAATGCTGGTCTCGGAGAGCATGTTGAGATTAGCGGTCGGCAGCCCCAGGCGATGAGCGCGCATCGCCACCTGCTGCAACGACTCTTCCCCGGTGACGTACAGCGTTTTCATGTTTTCCGACAGGCGGCACAGCGTCTGCAGCAGCAGCGTCGATTTACCCGCCCCCGGACTGCCGCCAATCAGAATGGCGCTGCCCGGCACCACGCCACCGCCGAGCACGCGGTCAAACTCTTTAAAACCGGTGGAGAAACGTGGTAGCGCCTCAAGGCTGATCTCCGACAGCTTTTGCACCTTCGACGCGCCGGCATTCCCGGCGTAGCCCGTCAGACGCTCGTTTCTCGCCACCTGCGGCGAAGCGGCAATACGCACCTCGGTGATGGTATTCCAGGCATGACAGGCGCTGCACTGCCCCTGCCAGCGCGGGTAATCCGCACCACATTCATTACAGACAAATGCGCGTTTTGGAGCTTTCGCCACGTGTTACCTCTTACTTTTGATTCATGCTGCCTGAGAGAATACAGAAGACTCCCATCAGGTCAGCGTGACGGATCGTCACTTCCGCCTGCTCATTCACTTTTGGCTTAGCATGATACGCGATCCCCAGCCCCGCCGCTTTGATCATCGGAAGATCGTTGGCGCCATCGCCGATCGCCACGGTCTGCGCCGGCGGGATTGCATATTTTTCCGCCAGTTTTCGCAGCGTGGCGGCTTTATATTTGGCATCGACAATATCGCCAATGACGTTTCCGGTCAGCTTGCCGTCCATAATCTCCAGCTCATTAGCGACCACGGCGTCAAGATGCAGCTTGTCGCGCAGGTATTCGGCGAAGAAGGTGAATCCGCCGGAGGCAATCGCGACTTTCCAACCCAGCGTCTCCAGCTTCAGCACCAGCTGCGCCAGCCCCGGCATCAGCGGTAGCGATTCACGTACCTGCAGCAGAATATTGGCATCGGCATCTTTCAACGTCGCCACCCGCTGACGCAGGCTGGCAGTGAAGTCCAGCTCACCGCGCATCGCCCGTTCGGTCACTTCCGACACCATTTCGCCGGTTCCGGCCAGTTTGGCGATTTCGTCAATGCACTCGATTTGAATCGCCGTGGAGTCCATATCCATCACCAGCAGCCCAGGCGTGCGCAGATGCGGGATTTTCCCCAGCGGGGCGACATCCAGCCCCGCTTCGTGCGCCAGCCGGGTTGCCCGCAGCGTCAGAGAGCCCGCCAGACGAATAACCTGATAATCTTCGACAACCCAGGAGGCAACGATAACCAGCGCCGCTCCCAGCTCACGCTGCCAGGCCGTCAGCCGGCGTTTATCAAGGCCGCGCCCGTAGAGCAGCCAGCCGCTGCGTCCGGCATGATAATCCAGCGGCATGACCTCATCACCGCTCAGCGAAAGCGGTAATCCAGGCCACAGGGAAACATCTTCGGGCAGATCGCACCAGGTCAAACTGTTTGGCATTACGGCTCCACATTTCTTTATTCAGGCCAGGAAAATAACGCATGAGGCTACCTTGTAACCAGCGCTTCTGGCAACATTAAGCTGTAAATATTAAAGGTGGAATATGGTACGCGCAAAACTGAAATTCCGACTGCATCGCGCCGTCATTGTTCTTATCTGCCTCGCGCTTCTCGTTGCCCTGATGCAGGGAGCGTCGTGGTTCAGCCAGAACAGCCAAAAGCAACGTAATCCACAGTTAGAAGAACTGGCTCGCACCCTTGCGCAGCAGGTTACGCTGAATCTGGCGCCAATGATGCGCAGCGAGACCCCTGATGAAAAACGGATCGGTGAGCTGCTGGAGCTGCTGACCCGCCAGAGCCGGGTCCTCGATGCCGGAGTCTATGATGACCAGGGCGATCTGGTCGCTCGCTCGGGCGAAGGGGTCAACGTGCGCGACAGGCTGGCGCTGGACGGCAAAAAAGCGGGCGGTTACTTCAATCAGCAGATCGTGGAGCCGATTCAGGGTAAAAACGGGCCGCTGGGCTACCTGCGCCTGACGCTGGATACCCATACGTTAGCCACCGAGGCGAAACAGGTGGATAATACCACCAATATTTTACGTCTGATGCTGCTGCTGTCACTGGCTATCGGCGTGGTGCTGACCCGCACGCTGCTGCAGGGCAAGCGCACCCGCTGGCAGCAATCGCCCTTCCTGCTCACCGCCAATAAGCCGGTGCAGGACGAAGACAAAGATGAATCAGAATAAGGAAATCGCTGATGTCGACGCTACGCCTGCTGCTCTCAGATTCTACGGATCCCTGGTTCAACCTCGCGGTTGAAGAGTGTATTTTCCGCCAGATGCCCGCCACCCAGCGCGTGCTGTTCCTGTGGCGCAATGCCGACACGGTGGTCATTGGGCGGGCGCAAAACCCGTGGAAAGAGTGCAACACCCGCCGGATGGAAGAGGATAACGTCCGTCTGGCCCGCCGCAGCAGCGGCGGCGGCGCGGTATTCCACGATCTCGGCAACACCTGCTTTACCTTCATGGCAGGTAAACCCGAGTACGATAAAACCGTCTCCACCCGGATTGTACTGGCTGCGCTGGAGGCGCTGGGCGTCACGGCTGAAGCATCCGGGCGCAATGACCTGGTGGTCAAAACTGCCGAAGGCGATCGTAAAATCTCCGGTTCGGCCTACCGCGAAACCCTTGACCGCGGTTTTCACCACGGAACGCTGCTGTTGAATGCCGATTTAAGTCGTCTGGCAAACTATCTCAACCCGGATAAAAAGAAGCTACAGGCGAAAGGTATCACTTCGGTACGCGGCCGCGTAGCCAATCTGGTTGAGCTGCTGCCGGGTATTACGCACCAGCAGGTCTGCTCGGCGATTGAAGAGGCCTTTTTCACCTACTACGGCGAGCGCGTCGCCGCGGAAGTGATTTCGCCCGATAAGACGCCGGATCTGCCGAACTTTGCCGAAACCTTCGCCCGCCAGAGCAGCTGGGCATGGAATTTTGGCCAGGCGCCGGCCTTCTCGCACCTGCTGGATGAGCGCTTCGTCTGGGGTGGGGTTGAGCTGCACTTTGACGTTGAGAAAGGCCATATCACCCGTGCGCAGGTCTTTACCGATAGCCTGAATCCGGCACCGCTGGAAACGCTGGCTACGCGATTGCAGGGCTGCCCGTATCGTGCTGACGTGCTGCAGCAGGCGTGTGAAGCATTATTAGTGGATTTCCCGGAGCAGGAGAAAGAGCTGCGGGAGCTGTCGGCATGGATTGCCGGCGCGGTGCGCTGATAAAAAAGCCGGATGGCGGCTACGCCTTATCCGGCCTACAGATTTCGCACGGTTTGATTGACCGCTCAGCGCGAGACTAGCAGTTACGCCCTATCCGGCCGACAGATTTCGCACGGTTTGATTGACCGCTCAGCGCGAGACTAGCGGTTACGCCCTATCCGGCCGACAGATCCCGCACGGTTTGATTGACCCGGTAAGCGCAGCGCCACCGGGCAATACAACCTTTACTCTTTATCGCCCAGCAGAACGGATTCCAGCGCGATTTTGATCATATCGTTGAACGTCGTCTGACGCTCAGCCGCGGTCGTTTGCTCATGCGTACGAATATGATCGGAAACGGTGCAGATAGTCAGCGCTTTCGCCCCGAACTCCGCCGCTACGCCGTAGATACCGGCGGCTTCCATTTCCACGCCCAGGATGCCGTATTTTTCCATCACATCGAACATGGACGGATCCGGGGTATAGAACAGGTCTGCGGAGAAGATGTTGCCGACACGGGCATCAACGCCCAGCGCTTTTGCAGCATCAACCGCGTTACGCACCATGCCGAAGTCAGCGATAGCGGCGAAATCATGATCTTTAAAGCGCAGACGGTTAACTTTGGAGTCGGTGCATGCGCCCATGCCAATCACCACATCACGCAGTTTGACATCAGCACGTACCGCGCCGCAGGAGCCCACGCGAATAATCTTCTTCACGCCGAAATCGGTGATCAGCTCTTTGGTGTAGATGGAGCAGGACGGGATCCCCATGCCGTGGCCCATGACGGAGATCTTGCGGCCTTTATAGGTACCGGTGAAGCCCAGCATGCCGCGCACGTTGTTCACTTCGCGCACGTCTTCAAGGAAAGTTTCCGCGATGTGCTTCGCGCGCAGCGGGTCGCCCGGCATCAACACGACGTCAGCGAAATCACCCATTTCTGCATTAATATGAGGAGTTGCCATCTTCAGTTCCTTTTATATTGTTGTTTTTGCCGGGCGGCGGCTGCGCCTTACCCGGCCTACAAAACCACAGGCCCGGTCAGCATAGCGCCACCGGGCAATGACCTTAGAACATGGCCTTGCCATATTCCATGTCGGACGTACCAAAGTATTTCGCCAGGGTCTGGCCGATATCCGCGAAGGTTTCACGGTGGCCCAGCGAGCCCGGTTTAACTTTCGGGCCGTAGACCAGTACCGGGATATGCTCACGCGTATGATCAGTACCCTGCCAGCTCGGGTCACAGCCGTGGTCAGCGGTCAGGATCAGAATGTCATCTTCACCCACCAGCTCCATCAGCTCCGGCAGACGGCGGTCGAACAGTTCCAGACCCGCAGCATAACCGGCGATATCGCGACGGTGCCCCCAGGAAGAGTCGAAGTCCACGAAGTTAGTGAAGACGATGGTCTTATCACCCGCTTCTTTCATCTCTTTGATGGTCGCGTCAAACAGCGCATCCAGGCCGGTCGCTTTCACTTTTTTGGTGATCCCGCAGTTGGCATAGATGTCGGCGATTTTCCCAACGGAAACCACGTGGCCGCCTTTCTCGTCAACCAGCTTTTGCAACACGGTCGGCGCAGGCGGTTCAACGGCCAGATCGTGACGGTTGCCGGTACGCTGGAAGTGGCCCGGTTTATCACCCACGAACGGACGCGCGATAACGCGGCCAATGTTGTAGCCACCTTCAGTCAGCTCCTCACGGGCGATTTCGCACAGCTCGTAGAGTTTATCCAGACCAAAGGTCTCTTCGTGGCAGGCAATCTGGAACACGGAGTCAGCGGAGGTATAGAAAATCGGCTTGCCGGTTTTCATATGTTCTTCGCCAAGCTCATCCAGAATCACCGTCCCGGAAGAGTGACAGTTACCGAGGTAGCCCGGCAGGTTTGCACGTTTAACCAGTTTATCCAGCAGCTCCTGCGGGAAGCTGTTCTGATGGTCACTGAAGTAGCCCCATTCGAACAGAACCGGTACACCGGCGATTTCCCAGTGGCCGGACGGCGTATCTTTACCGGAAGAGAGCTCATGCGCCCAGGCGTATGCGCCAATGACGTCCGCACTGGCGTCCATCCCGGCAGCAATCTTACCGGTCGAGCCCTCGTGAGCTTTGACCAGCCCCAGACGGGTCAGATTAGGCAAATTGAGTGGGCCTTTACGGCCATGGTCAGCCTCGCCCTTAGCGCAGGCTTCAGCAATGTGGCCCATCGTGTCTGAGCCGACGTCGCCAAAGCGAGCGGCATCTTCAGTCGCACCGATGCCGAAAGAGTCCAGCACCATAATAAATGCACGTTTCATATTATTCTCCGTACCTTTTGCGCTGCAAAAAAGCGATCAGATCAGTATACCGTTATTCGGTGATTCGGCGATAGACCGTCGGGGTTTCTTTCGGCGCCTTATCGTCCAGTTTAATTGCCGCTTTGACGGCTTTCGCCGCATCCTGCCAGCTGGCTTCATCTTTGGCATGGATAACCGCGAGCGGACGCTGCCCGTCAACGCTGTCGCCCAGGCGCGCCATGTCGGTAAAGCCGACGCTATAGTCAATCGGATCGGACGCCTGGCGACGACCGCCGCCCATCGACACCACCGCCATACCCAGCGCACGGGTGTCCATTTCAGCGACAAACCCTTCACCATCAGCGTAGACCGCTTTGCTCAGCATGGCGGTAGGCAGATAGTTATCGTAGTTCTCGACGAAATCAGTCGGCCCTTTTTGCGCGGCAACCATCCGGCCAAAGACTTCCGCCGCTTTACCGTTGTCCAGCACCGCCTGCAGTTTCGCCCGCGCGTCGGCGTCATCCTGGGCCAGCTTGCCGGAAATCAGCATTTCCACGCACAGCGCCATGGTCACATCAAACAGACGCGGATTGCGGTATTCGCCGGTCAGGAAGCGAACCGCTTCACGGACTTCGACGGCATTACCGGCGCTGGATGCCAGCACCTGGTTCATATCGGTCAGCAGCGCGGTAGTACGCACGCCGGCACCGTTGGAAACGCCAACGATCGCTTCGGCAAGCGCTGCGGAGAGTTCGTAGGTCGGCATAAAGGCGCCGCTTCCTACTTTGACGTCCATCACCAGCGCATCCAGGCCTTCCGCCAGTTTTTTCGCCAGAATCGAGGCGGTGATGAGCGGGATGGAATCCACCGTCGCGGTAATATCGCGGGTGGCATAGAAACGTTTGTCGGCAGGGGCCAGCGAACTGGTCTGCCCAATGATGGCGACGCCAACATCTTTAATAATGCCGCGGAAACGGGCGTCATCCGGGAAAATATCGAAACCTGGAATGGCTTCCAGTTTGTCGAGGGTGCCGCCGGTATGACCGAGGCCGCGCCCGGAGATCATCGGCACATAGCCGCCGCAGGCGGCGACCATCGGACCAAGCATCAGCGAAGTCACATCGCCCACGCCGCCGGTGGAGTGTTTATCGACAATCGGGCCATTCAGATTGAGGCTTTTCCAGTCCAGAACGGTTCCTGAATCCCGCATTGCCATGGTTAACGAGACGCGTTCTGGCATAGACATATCGTGGAAAAAGATGGTCATCGCCAGCGCCGCGATCTGCCCTTCAGAAACGGTGTTATCGCGGATCCCGTTGATGAAAAAGCGAATTTCGTCATCGCTCAGCGCATGGCCATCACGTTTTTTACGAATAATTTCTTGTGCGAGAAACAAGGTAACCCCCTGAGGAATAAGGTCAAATTCGGCGGGCGGCGTTGTCTGCGCCCGCGCTAAGATCCTGTAGCCCGGCCGAGCGTCGCGACGCCGGGAATCTCCCGGGGTCGGCGTCCGGGCTACGGTTTTGTCGCCGTTACGCCTTAGTAGCTGCTGGCGCTCTTACCGTCTCCGTGACCCAGCGCTTTCAGCAGGCTTGCCAGCAGGCTGGAGGCGCCGAAACGATAGTGGCGGGAATCCGCCCAGTCGGCACCAAACAGTTCATCGGCAATCGCCAGGAACTGCTGCGCATCTTCAGCGCTGCGGACGCCGCCCGCAGGCTTAAAGCCAACGGTTTTCTGTACACCCATATCGCGGATCACTTCCAGCATGATACGTGCGCTTTCCGGCGTCGCGTTTACCGGAACTTTACCGGTCGAGGTTTTGATGAAATCCGCCCCGGCTTTAATAGAAATTTCAGAGGCTTTGCGAATTAACGCTTCTTCTTTCAGCTCACCGGTTTCGATGATCACTTTCAACAGCACGTTGGCCGCCGCGCAAGCCTCTTTACAGGCCTTCACCAGATCGAATCCAACCTGCTCGTTACCCGCGATCAGCGCGCGGTACGGGAATACCACGTCAACTTCGTCCGCGCCGTAAGCGATGGCCGCACGGGTTTCCGCCAGCGCGATATCGATATCATCGTTACCATGCGGGAAGTTTGTGACCGTGGCGATACGGATATCCGGGGTGCCTTGCGCGTTCAGCGTTTTACGCGCGATCGGGATAAAGCGCGGATAGATGCAGATAGCCGCTGTGTTCCCTACCGGCGTTTTTGCCTGATGGCACAGAGCGATCACCTTTTCATTGGTGTCATCGTCATTCAGCGTGGTCAGGTCCATCAGTTTCAACGCGCGCAGGCTGCTTGCAGATAAATCAGTCATTTTACACTCCGACGGCTTATTGCCGGTTCAATAGTTTGTTCACCTTGCGAGTCTGTTACTATTGTAACATCACCTCGCCGTTACACTTCGACATTCATCACAGTTAATGAAAACTCATAGAGAATTTGCATTACTGTAATGTGACAGTGATCACCTTTATGGCTGCGGTATTACGCTGAAAGACGCCAGGTTTACTTTAAGCATAATCAAAATCCTCAGGCACAAGGGAATGTTAATATAATAACATAAAACCACAAGGCTCCTCGACAAAAGCGAATGCATATTGTGCTAAAAATTGAAAATCAGGCAATAATCATTGAAAAATAAGCAGGTTACTGAAAAAAGACGATGATGGAATTATAACATTCTCAGGAGTGCGTGGAAGGAAGGGGAGCCGGGCAGCGAGGCAGTACGCCCTTGCCGGCGATGATGCCGCAACCTCTTAGCCGCGGCGGACTCACGAGCGTCATCACTGACAGTGCGCTACGCCTACGTCACAGGTTACAGAACAACGCTTTCGTATTGTCTAACAACGCATTCGCAATGACATCCGCAGGTTCCTGCCGCAGTTCACATAACGAGGCAAAGACGCGGGCCACCTGCTCGGGTCGATTTGGCTGCCCCTGAAAACCATTGAGCGGCATATCCGGCGCATCCGTCTCCAGCAGCAGTGCCGATAGCGGCAGACGCGCCATCACATCACGCGTTTTACTGGCACGTGGGTAGGTTATGGTCCCGCCGACGCCAATTTTATAACCTGACTGAACAAAACGTTCCGCTTGCTGCAGGCTTCCCGCGAAACCATGTACCACGCCGGTTCTCGGCAAGGCATGTTTTTTCAGCAGCATCGCCAGCGTATCGTGAGTACGGCGGGAGTGGAGAATCACCGGCAGATCGTACCGCTTCGCCAGCCGCAGCTGCGCTTCCAGCATGCTCTTCTGGCGCTCAAACTGCGGATCTTCACGATACAGATCGAGCCCCGTCTCCCCCACGGCGACCACCTTTCGGTAGCGTTGGCGCAGGCACTCTTCCAACTGCTCAAGACTGCGCTCATCATGCCGTTCGATCGCAATGGGATGCAGTCCTACGGCGGCATAAATCGCTTCATGCTGCTCCGCCAGCGCTAATACGCGGGGGAAATTTTCCGCTTCAATGGCCGGGACAATTATCTGCGTCACTCCGGCTTGCGCCGCCCGGGCAAGGCTCTCGGCCGCATGGCCGGCGAAGGGCGGGAAATCAAAATGACAATGCGTATCGATAAACGTCCACGTCATGCCAGATCCTCGTTATCAAAGCTGGCATCATTAGCCTGCGGGGCGGTAACGAAAGTGGCCGGATGGGAATCGTTGGCGACGGAAGCCGCCGGCACCACAACCGAGGCCGGCTGCGTGACTCGCGGCAAATGACGCACCAGCGGTGGACGGTCTGCCAGCAGTTTGCCGACCGTCGCCAGGAAATAACGCCCGCACTGCCGCCCGGTCTTGTAGTCTTCCAGCAGCGCCGGTAGACGGCTTCCCAGCGCCATACTTTTAAGCGGTTTCTGCGGATAAATTTCCAGGATGCGCAGCTTACCCGGCGGCTTCTCAATAAACTGTTGGGTAGTGCGATAGGTGGCCTCGTGATGCTGGACCAGGTTCACAAACGGCTGCAGGCTGCTTTCCCCCAGCCAACGCTCCATTCGCTTAAACCACTGCGGGGTATAGAACATCTGTGAAGGCACCGTACGGATAACCACGATGGTTTGCGCCCCGCGTCGGGCCGCCTCCTGTACGGGAATCGCATCGCTGACGCCGCCATCCAGATAGCTGATGCCATCCAGCATGACGCCGCTGCGATAAAAGCCGGGGATCGCGCTGGAAGCGCGGATCAAATCGAGCCACGTGGTCTGCGTGGGGGCAAAATAGTCTGGCGTATAATCATCGCCCCGGCAGGCGCACATCCACAGCTCTTTCCCCAGAGCGAACTGCTCTTCCGCATAGCTCATCGCCAGCGGCATTTTTTGCGCCGTGGTCTCCACCAGCCAGTCAAGGTCGATAAGATTGCCGCCGCGGACAAAACGCATAGGATCGAAAAATTGCCGGGCCGTGGTGTAACGGGTGATGACCTTGCGGGCGTAGCCCTGCTGGTTGCACATATAGGCCGACAGGTTCTGCGCCCCGGCGGATGTCCCCAGCATAATGTCAAAGGGGTTGAATCCCGCGCGCATGAACTCATCCAGTACTCCGGCGGTAAAAATACCTCGCTGACCGCCACCCTCGCACACCAGGCCAAGCTTGCCCGGAAGAAATGGTTTGACCGACAGCGGCGCAATATTGCCAAGCGTTACGGGAATTCGATGTCCCACCCTGCTTTCCTGTTATGTTTTATTGTACCAGCCCAAAATAATCCGGCGGGGTCTCCCCCCAGCGCTCCCGGCCCGTCGGGCGACGTTCACCGCCCGCAAGGGATCTGAAATCCTGGCGTCCATCGCCGCGCCGTCCTGCAATTATTACCCCCCTGAAACCACGAAAGCCAGTCCTGAGGACTGGCTTTATGTAAAACGCTATGTCATTAAAACGCCTTTCGCGTCCTGCGCGGCAGGGAAAGACCGCTTTCTATGGGCGCCGGCGCCCGGTAAACAGGCTAACCAGGAACAGAATAATACCGACGACAAAGACGATTTTTGCAGCCCAGGCAGCCGTACCCGCCAGGCTACCAAATCCTAACGCGGCGGCAATCAGTGCAATGACCAGAAAAATAATGCCCCATCGAAACATAATGTGCTCCTTACCATAGTGGATAACGGTCGCTTTTCTGCGCGCTCAGGCCGCGCATAAATCAACCCTGTCATGCTCTTTTTCTTAACTCGTCATACGTCGAATTGCTGGTGCTCGGGCGATGCCCGTGTTCCTCGATAAAATGACCTGAATAAGCGCCAGAGGATTCATTTGTTTACCTCCCGCATGTCATTCAACGCGCAATTCAAAGAGTTGAATAGTTAACGGGAAATAACGTTATTAAATGAATGGGTTTATTTAACGCTAAGATTATTTTCTACGTTTTTTACACCCGAAACGGCTTTGGCAATGTCTGCCGCGCGATCCGCCTGCTGACGAGAATCAACGGTTCCGGATAAATGTACGGTCCCGGCACGGGTTTCAACCGTGACCTTTCGCGACGGTACAATGTCATCCGCCAACAGTTTGGCTTTGACTTGACTGGTAATGGCCGTATCGCCTGCGTACCCCTTCAGGCTAGCAGACTTCTCTGCGACCACGTTCAACTGGTCATGCACGGTGGTCACGCCTTTGACCGTTTTCGCGGCGTTCACCGCCAGATCTTTTTGCTCCGCACTGTCAACCGAGCCGCTCAGCGTCACCACTTTATTCTCGGTTTTCACAGAGATATCGCTGCTGCGAATATTTTTATCGTCAATCAGCGCCGCTTTCACCCTGGCGGTGATAGTGCTGTCATCCATAAAATCGCCAACTTTGTTCAGCGAGCTGTCGACGGCCTGACCGGCGCTGGAGGCAACCGATTGTGCGCTGTTCGCCGGCGGATTTTCTGCATATGCCGAGGCGCTTATCATGGCTGAGCCTAAGAAGAGAGCCAGCAACGTCCCGGCATCCTTTAGTCTTGTCATCTCTCTGTCCTCGTTATTTCTATATCGCTAAAGCAAAATAAGTAGCTTATTAAGCCAGAATCTTAAAAATTACTTATTAAATATAGTAGAAGGTCATGAAAGAGACGGAAAATATGCACAAAAAGTCACGCTGACGGGATCTTTAAGAACTTTCTATAACGCAGGAAACAACAACAAAATAGCGTGGAGCGCGGTGAGAGCCGCGCTCCGGAAGGGATTAGTGCTCGCGAGTTTTACGGAACAGAACGTCAGGATAGCGTTCCTGCGTCAGGTTCAGGTTAACCATCGTTGGCGCGATATATGTCAGATTATCACCGCCATCAAGGGCCAGCTGAATTTCGTTTTTACGCTTAAATTCCTCAAATTTTTTCACGTCGGTGGATTCCACCCAACGTGCGGTCGCCACGTTCACCGATTCGTAGATCGCTTCCACGTTGTATTCACTCTTCAGACGAGCCACGACCACATCAAACTGCAGCACCCCGACCGCGCCGACAATAAGATCGTTATTGGCGATCGGACGGAAGACCTGTACCGCGCCCTCTTCAGAAAGCTGTACCAGCCCTTTGAGCAGCTGCTTCTGCTTCAGCGGATCCTTCAGGCGAATACGACGGAACAGCTCCGGTGCGAAGTTCGGGATACCGGTGAACTTCATCATCTCGCCCTGGGTGAAGGTATCACCGATCTGAATCGTGCCGTGGTTGTGCAGACCGATAATATCGCCCGGCCAGGCCTCTTCCACATGAGAACGGTCGCCGGCCATAAAGGTCAGCGCATCGGAAATCACCACGTCTTTGCCCGTACGGACCTGACGCAGCTTCATGCCCTTCTCATACTTACCGGACACCACGCGCATAAAGGCCACGCGGTCACGGTGTTTCGGATCCATGTTGGCCTGAATTTTAAAGACGAAACCGGTAAATTTCTCTTCTTCCGCCGTCACTTCACGGGTATCGGTTTTGCGCGGCATCGGCGCCGGCGCCCACTCAACCAGGCCATCCAGCATATGATCCACGCCGAAGTTACCTAAGGCCGTACCAAAGAAGACCGGGGTGATTTCACCGGCGAGGAACAGATCTTTATCAAACTCGTTTGAAGCGCCCTGTACCAGCTCCAGCTCATCACGCAGCTGCTGCGCCAGATCTTCGCCGACGGCCAGATCGAGATCCGGGTTATTCAACCCTTTTACGATCCGCACTTCCTGAATCGTGTGGCCCTTACCGGTCTGATAGAGATAGGTCTCATCTTTGTAGAGATGGTACACGCCCTTAAACAGCTTACCGCAGCCAATCGGCCAGGTGATCGGCGCGCAGGCAATACGCAGCTCGTTCTCCACTTCATCCAGCAGCTCCATCGGATCGCGGATATCACGGTCGAGTTTGTTCATGAACGTCAGGATCGGCGTATCGCGCAGACGGGTCACTTCCATCAGCTTACGGGTACGATCTTCAACGCCTTTTGCCGCATCGATGACCATCAGACAGCAGTCCACCGCCGTCAGGGTACGGTAGGTATCTTCGGAGAAGTCTTCGTGGCCCGGGGTATCCAGCAGGTTAACCAGGCTGTTGTGATACGGGAACTGCATCACCGACGTGGTAATGGAGATACCACGCTGCTTTTCCATCTCCATCCAGTCTGATTTTGCATGCTGGCTCGAACCACGGCCTTTCACGGTACCGGCGGTTTGAATCGCCTGTCCGAACAGTAATACCTTCTCGGTGATGGTCGTTTTACCGGCATCCGGGTGAGAGATAATGGCAAAAGTGCGGCGTTTAGCCACCTCTTGCAGATAAGGAGACAACGTCATAATTGATTCTTCTTAGTAAACGCGGCAACCGGCCACGCATGTGGAATACGAAAAATTGCGGCTATTTTACCCATCAATGGGGGGGAGGCAATCAGTGTTTACACAGGAGCTGCTCCAGGTCGCTTAAAGAGGTCACCGTCCAGTCGGGGTGAAGATCGGCAGGCAGTTCACGCTGATGAGCGTTCAGCCAGCAGGTGGCAAGGCCGGCATTCACCCCGCCGCGGATGTCGGACTCTGCCGTATCGCCGACCATCAGTACGCGGGAACGATCGGGATGACCCGCCTGCGCCAGCGCGTATTCGAAAATGCGCGCGTCCGGCTTCGCCACGCCGACCTCTTCAGAAATAATCAATAAATCAAAGTGATCGCGTAAGCCGGTGCGTTCCAGACGGATCTGCTGCAGCGAGGTAAACCCGTTGGTGATGATCCCCATTTTTACCTTCCCCTGCAGGGCATTCAGCAGCGATATCGCCCCCGGCAGCGGCGAGCAGATCTCGGCCATCGCATTCATAAAGGCGTCGTTGAGTTCGCCCGGCGGCACGCTGAGGCGCTCCGCCCAGCTATTAAAACGCTGATGTTGCAGCTGCAGCGAAGTGATCGTACCGTTTTGATAATCCACCCACAGTGGTTTATTCACGGCCTGATAGTCCTGAAAATCTTCAGCGCTAAAGGTCACGCTATAGTCGAGAAACATTCGCTGCAGACCGGTAAAAGAATCAAACGTAAACAGCGTTTCGTCGGCATCAAAGAAAATCCAGTCCCACTTCATCGTATCACCCTGTCATTGCCCGCCCTACAGGCGTCTTGTTACAGCAGATCTGAACATCGCAGCGTCAGACCTACCCTTAAAAAAGCCTGGCGAACAGGCTGTTACATACTGACTGGCAACGCCATTATGATCGCATCCTCACGCCCGTCGGCCGTGGGATAATAGTCACGACGAATGGTTGCCTCGTTAAAACCTAAGCTCTCGTACAGTGCGAGAGCGGCTACGTTCGACGCACGCACTTCCAGCCACAGCGTCACGACCCCGCGTTTCTCAACCTCATCAATCACCTGCTCCAGCAGCGCTCGCCCAAGGCCGCGCCGCTGAAAAGCCGGGTCGACGGCGATGTTAAACAGCGTCGCTTCATCGAGGATAATTTGCGTAATCGCAAAGGCCGCCATCTCGCCATCAACCGTCAGTTGAAGGTTCAGATAACGCTCGCCCTGATTACTGGCAAAGGTTTGTTCGCTCCACGGAAAAGCGTGGGCGCGTTGTTCTATTTGCCATGCACGGGGCAAATCAGCCGTGTTGAGGGTAGAAATCGTGTTCATGAGCGCAGATTTGTTGCCAGAGCGCCATACGGGCAGGCGCGCTGGTCTGGAGTTCATCAAAAGCGGGCGTCGAAAGCTGCGCGCCCGCCAACGGTAACGGTGCGTCAGTACCCAGCCGCCAGCTGTTGCAGCGGCTATCCTGCGGCAACATAGCCACGCGATCCGGCGTGAGCTGCAGTACCTGATCCGGCGACAGCGCCAGAGCACGCAGAATATCTCTGGCGAGCGGTTCAGTCAGCGACGGCGGGTTTTCCGCCACCATCACCAAACGAATATGCCCAGGAAGCGAGATAGCGATTTCACCCTGTAACACCCCGGGGCGACGCAGCGACCACCGGGTGATACCCAGCTGCTGTAATTGCCACTCTCGTCGGGAAGTCATAGCGAAACACTCCTGTTAATTAAGCGCGCAATATAGCAAATCCCGCTTATCTGCGCCAACAAACTACGTACGACGTGCCTGTCGCTCGGTCAGAGATGAGGTGTATCGCGTTATCCGCGCGCAGGCGGCCCCAGCAGCGCCAACAAAGAGGCAGCATTCTGGATAACGTGTATAATCGGCGCCAGTCTTAATGAAGGAGTGTTTCATGTCTGCTTTTACCCCGGCAAGTGAAGTCTTGCTGCGCCACAGTGATGATTTCGAACCCGCACGCGTTCTGTTTGCCGGTGACCTGCAGGATGACCTGCCCGCACGTCTGGACACCGCGGCCAGCCGTGCCCACACCCAACAGTTTCACCACTGGCAAGCCCTGAACGGCCAGATGGGCGAAAACGTACGTTTTAGTCTGGTAGCCGAAGCCAGCGACGTTGCCGATTGCGATACGCTGATTTACTACTGGCCAAAGAACAAACCGGAAGCGCAGTTTCAATTGATGAACCTGCTGTCGCTGCTGCCGGTCGGGATTGACGTTTTCGTCGTCGGTGAAAACCGCAGCGGCGTTCGCAGCGCCGAACAGATGCTGGCCGAATATGTCCCCCTGACGAAAGTGGACAGCGCACGTCGCTGCGGGCTGTATCACGGGCGTCTGGAAAAACAGCCGACGTTCGATCCGCAGCAGTACTGGGGCGAATACGCGCTGGAAAATCTGACCATTAAAACGCTGCCAGGCGTATTCAGTCGTGACGGACTGGACATTGGCAGCCAGCTGCTGCTCTCAACGCTGACGCCGCACACCAAAGGTAAAGTGCTCGATGTTGGCTGCGGCGCAGGCGTGCTGGCGACCGTACTGGCCAGCCACTCGCCGAAGGTCCGCCTGACGCTCTGCGACGTCAGCGCGCCAGCGGTCGAAGCGAGCCGCGCAACGCTCGCCGCCAACGGCATTGAAGGTGACGTGTTCGCCAGCAATGTGTTCTCCGAAGTGAACGGTCGCTTCGACATGATTATCTCCAACCCACCGTTCCATGATGGCCTGCAGACCAGCCAGGAAGCTGCGCAAACGCTGATTCGCGGCGCGGTCCGTCATCTGAACAGCGGCGGAGAGCTGCGTATTGTCGCCAACGCCTTCCTGCCGTATCCGGATGTGCTGGATGAAGTCTTCGGCTTCCATGAAGTGATTGCCCAAACCGGTCGCTTTAAGGTTTACCGTACCGTCATGACCCGTCAGGCGAAAAAATAATTTTTTGTCTTCTCCGGCGGCAGGGCAACCCCGCCGCCGGTTCTCCCTCCGCAAATTCGACCATTTTTGCAACAATCAATCCAGGCCACACAATTAACTATTGACGAATAGCTGAAAACCACTAGAATGCGCCTCCGTGGTAACGATACTTTCATAGTGTCGATGGTATGCGAAGGTGGCGGAATTGGTAGACGCGCTAGCTTCAGGTGTTAGTGTCCTTACGGACGTGGGGGTTCAAGTCCCCCCCCTCGCACCATAAACCACGCAGATATCGCTCGCACTGTGCGAAGGTGGCGGAATTGGTAGACGCGCTAGCTTCAGGTGTTAGTGTTCTTACGGACGTGGGGGTTCAAGTCCCCCCCCTCGCACCAACGAGGCGATATCAAAAATTAAGAATACTGTGCGAAGGTGGCGGAATTGGTAGACGCGCTAGCTTCAGGTGTTAGTGTCCTTACGGACGTGGGGGTTCAAGTCCCCCCCCTCGCACCAATATTCTTACCCTTCTCTGTATTACCCCATCAGTTTCAAATTCAACGCCATCAGCATGATTCCACTGATTAACGCCACGCATGACGGTAACAGTACGAAATGCCGTAAGCGCCGGTGCCAGATCATCAATGCCGTCATCAATAGCCCGACCGTAACCAGCCCACGCCAGGCATCTACCGACAGACCAGCCCCTCCCAGTGCAGCAACCAGTATCCCAGGCAACAGCACTGCCCATCCACTGCCCAAAGCTCGCTGCAACATGTTCTCACCTTTCCAATCGATAATGATAACCAATATCATATGATAGCCTTTATCATTTGTCATGTTTTGCCTGTCAGGATATTTCGTTCTTTACGTTCGGCCTGATGACATAGATCGGTGAAGGTGATAAATTAAACGCGCCGTACTAATGTATTAAAATATTTGATTATTTCGCAAAAACCGCACTGTGTGCAGTGCTTTTTATCGTTCATTTTTGGCAGCCATCATTTTGAAATTTAATGACTAATAACGACACGCCCAATATGACTGCACAATCCTGGCAAAAACATTATGACAAAAAATATCAATATTCCTTACGGCTCTTTTTGCTGCTGACTTTTATTTCTGCGGTTTTCTCGCTAGTCAGTCCGCTGTATACCCCTGTCAGCTTTACCCTTCCCTGCGTCCTGATCGTTATTCTCAGCGCCGCCCTGGCGCTATGGCACTGGAAGTTTTCACAGCGCAAAATAAATATTCCTTTTATTTCTCTGATATTTGGTGTGCTGTGGGCCTCGCATATAACGGAAAAAGCATTGTTACTGCCAGCGCCTCATTTTAACTTTCTGGTCATTGCGTTATTAAGCATATTGTTTATTGGCGCTATTGCATTCCCCAATAATATCACTGCCTTTACCCTGCACTCTTTACCCACATTTATCGCCTGTCTGTTCCTTGCCGAAGGTGAACAGTGGTTACGTATGTTGTATTGTCTCACGCTCCCCATTGCCGGCATTACGTTGCAAAACATCATTCAAAAACGCAGCGATGCCTTTACCCAGGGGCTGATGGATAAATTACTGCAGGAACGCAACACCCTGAACGATCTGAGTATGCTGGACCCTCTCACCGGCTTATATAACCGGCGCGGCCTGCAGAATCGCCTGGATACCCTTCTGGCGGTGAGTGACAGTGACCATCATGTACTGCTGCTGGATATTGACCACTTTAAAGCCTACAACGACCACTATGGCCATATGATGGGCGATCAGGCATTGATTCAGGTCTCCGCCGCGATTCGCAATGCCGTACGATCGCGTGATATTGTCGCGCGCTTTGGTGGCGAAGAGTTTATGGTGCTGTTAACAAACAGCACCACGGAAGCGGCTTCGCTGGCCGCAGAGCGTATCCGCCAGCAGGTCTACGATTTGAAAATTCCTCATATGTTTAATGAAAGCGTCGCCACCAATGTCACCATCAGTATTGGCATGACGCCTCTCATGGATTCCGATATCGATGGCGCCCTGAAAAGAGCCGATACGGCGCTCTACGAAGCCAAAGGCCAGGGCCGCAACATTATTCTCGCCAGTTGATCCCGCCCCGCCGCCGCGTGGTACAGCGCACGCGGCGCAGACAAATATCTTGCCATCGCCCGGACAACTAACTAGTATCACTAATCATTCTCATTTAGATTCATATCTGGCGATTTGATGGTTTACCGTTCTGCTTCATTCCGCAATGACATCGACATCATCTGGCAGGCTCCGTTGCTGCCGGCCAAAGATGCGTTGGCGAATGCGATTCGGGAAAAAATCACCACCCTTCGTCCTCATCTGCTGGATTTTCTTCGCCTGGATGAAGAGGCCCCGCCATGCGCATTGACGCTCGCTGAATGGTCTGCGCCCACGGTACTCAGCTCCCTGCTGGCCACCTGGTCCGATCATATCTATCGCAACCAGCCGACGATGCCGCGTGAACAAAAGCCGCTGCTCTCACTTTGGGCGCAATGGTACATCGGCCTGCTGGTGCCGCCGCTGATGCTGGCGCTGCTCAGTGAAGAGACCGCTATCAGCGTCGCGCCGGAGCGTTTTCGCGTTGAATTTCACGAAACGGGCCGCGCGGCCTGCTTCTGGATCGATGTCAAGGCAGATTCCTCCGCCAGAAGCCATTCGCCGCAAACGCGTATGGAAACGCTGGTGACCAACGCCCTGCTGCCGGTGGTACAGGCGCTGGAAGCAACCGGGGATATCAATGGCAAGCTTATCTGGAGCAATACCGGCTATCTGATCAACTGGTATCTGGGGGAAATGAAAGCGCTGCTGGGTGACGAGCAGGTTACAGCCCTGCGTCAACACTGCTTCTTTGAAAAGCAGTTTGCCGATGGCCAGGACAATCCGCTGTGGCGAACGGTGATTTTACGCGAAGGATTGCTGGTGCGCCGCACCTGCTGTCAACGTAATCGTCTGCCAGACGTTCATCAGTGCGGGGACTGCACGCTGAAATAATGCCATTCACGGCGGGCGGCATGCGGACCGCCCGCCGGTTATCTTATGCTGTCTGTTGGCTCTCTTCTTCCATGCGCTGAGCTTCTTCAGCCTCCTGCGCCAGCAGCTGTTTCTCATACACCTTAAAGAACGGGAAGTAGATAATCGCCGAGACGCAGGCCAGAATAACCACCAGTATTGCCGCCCGGAAATCCCAGCCCAATGCCCACGCGCCGCCAATTGGCGCCGGAGCCGTCCACGGTACAACTGAAATCACTCGCCCAATCAGATCCAGCTTCATCGCCGCCCAGGCCAATATGGCGTTAACCATCGGCGCCAGCAGGAACGGAATAAAGAAGACCGGGTTCATGACGATAGGGGTGCCGAAAATAACCGGCTCGTTAATATTAAACAGGCTTGGCACGACGCTCAGTCGACCGATTGAACGCAAATGCGCCGACCGACTGCGCAGGTAGCAGAAGACCAGTCCCATTGTGGCGCCAGACCCCCCGATAACAATAAAGAAGGTCCAGAACGCCTCCATAAAGATATGCGGCAGCGGCGCGCCCTGAGCCAGCGCCTGCTGGTTCATCCCGAGGTTAGTCAGCCAGAACATTTGCAGCATGCCAGAGACAATCGCCGCGCCGTGGATCCCGGCGAACCACAGCAAATGACCGATCAGCACCGCCAGTAAAATCGCCGGCAGCGAGTCCGCTGCGGATACCAGGGGTTTAAAGATGGCCATGATGGCCTGCGGAATAAGCATGTCAAAATGGTGCTGAATAAACAGGCTGAGCGGATAGAGCGTCAGCACCACCACCAGTACCGGAATGAGCAGATCAAAGGAGTTTTTGATCATCGGCGGCACCTGATCCGGCAGGCGAATACCGATATTGTGCGCCTTCAGGAAACGCATCATTTCAACGCAGTACACGGCCACCAGAATCGCCGTAAAAATCCCCGTGCCGCCGAGGCTGTCGACCGGCAGGGTGCCGTTCGTTTTTGGCGCTGCCACCAGCAGAAAAGCCATAATGGACAACATGCTGCACATAAAGGGATCGAGCTGATTGGTCTTCTCATAGTGCTTGCCGAGGTTATAAGAGATCGCGGCACAAATGTAGATAGACATAATGCCCATCGTCATATCGAACGGCGTCAGAATCCGCCCTTCAAACTCTTTCGCCAAATCCAGCCAGGCGCGCGCAAACCCCCAGGTCGTATCTGGCGAAAACGGCGGGTAGGCAAAGACCAGCAGGAATGACCCGACAATCATAAACGGCATCGCCGAGATAAAACCGTCACGGATAGCCATCACGTGGCGCTGCGACGAGATTCGCCCGGCGACAGGGCTTATATAATTTTCTACAAAGCGAAATATCAGATTAAACGCAGCATGGTTAGCAGACATAGCAGCCCTCCTGACAGGCTTTAGATACTGGCCCAACAACGATTATTCTGCCGTTGTGATGAAAGTTGTTCTGTGAACGGACAACCACGCCGGCCATTCCATTCTCTATACTGTTCAAGTCAGCACGATTCATACACGGCTCTTTGTTATATGTGATACAGGGAAGTTACCCATCCAGTATTCATCTGAGCGAGCAGAACAGCAACCGGTTACAGTAACCGGTTACGGTGATTGTGAAGAAGATCCAGAAATTGGAATAATTCCTGATTCTCAATCAACAATATTTACACTCCCCCGGGCTTGTGACAGATTAAATCGGTCATTAATCAGGAGATCCCAATGAGCCTGCAGTCCGTGCGGCAGTTTTTTGCCGAACATGCCCCCGATATCGACATCATCGAACTGAATCAAAGTACGGCCACCGTTGCCCAGGCAGCCGCCGCGCATCATGTCGAACCTGGGCAAATCGCCAAGACCCTTTCATTAAAAGTGAAAGAACAGGTCATCCTTGTCGTCGCCAGCGGCAACGCCCGGCTGGATAATAAAAAACTGAAGGACGCATTTGGCGCGAAAGCGCGCATGCTCAGCAGTGACGAGGTGGTGATATTGACCGGGCATCCGGTGGGCGGCGTGTGCCCTTTCGGGCTGGAAAATCCGCTGGCGATCTACTGCGATATTTCGCTAAAACAGTACCCGGAAGTCTTACCGGCCGCAGGAGCTATCCATAGCGCAGTACGCATTTCACCGGACAGAATGGCGCAGTTGACCGAAGCCACCTGGATTGATGTTTGCCAGTAGAATCCCTGAAGCACAGCTACGCTATCCCTGCCTCCGCAGCATCTCCGCCGCACGGCGGCGGGAGATGGATCAGAATATCGGCTGCGCTCAGCAGACCGAGAGCTGAGCTGATGCCCAGCCTGGCCATCGCATTGTATTTGTGGGCATGAATGGTTTTGATATTCCGGTCCAGCTGAACCGCTATCTCTGACAATGAATGGCCGCAGGCGATATAGCGAAGGATTGTTTGCTCGATTGAACTGAGGCGATGACCGTAGAGCGCCTTGCGGCTGGCTGGTTCGTTAAGAGGGGCGAGTTGCTGCTCAAGTAGCTGAAATAGCTGCTCCTGCAACGTTTCACGACCGCAGGATTTATTTAACACGCCGTGCAGGTGAAATGGCACCAGTTGAGTAATTAAGTCACGCTCTTCTCCGCTATTCGCCAGAATAATTCGCAGAATATTCGGATGGGTATAAGCAGCCTCCTGAAAAAAAAGTAAACTTTCCAGTCGCAGTTGACGATGACCGGAAAGTGAAAAAATAATCGCAGTGACATGCCTGATATTCATCGTTTGCGTCAATGACTGAATATCTTTGAAAAAATGAACGCCACTATTTTCGTTATAACGATCGTTTAAGATAAAACGAAGCGCCGTCTCGGTCATCACGCACTGTTCGATGACAGCAATGCGTTGCGCTTCGTTACGCTTCTCCATTCCTGCGACTCTCCATATTCTGAGGATATATTTAACTCTTTCATCCCTTGTTCGCTATTAATCCAGGCATACATCTGCGCATTGCCATTCAAGGATAAACGGCGCATGGCGCTATTCTTTTGCGCGCTAATCGTTTTATTACTTTTTTTCAATAAGAAGGCTATTTGATTAATTTCCCAGCCCTTTGCCAGCAGCCGTAAAACCTTGCGCTCGGATAAAGTCAAAGTGCTTACCATCTCCGGGCTCATCGACACCGTATCGGTTTGCGTATTGAGAAAAGTCGCTTTAGAACTGGAGGCAGACGACTCCTCCGGGCGCCTCGCTCCTCCCGTGCATATCGCTGCACCTAAACGTGCCACCGGCGCCGTGTCGGAAACTAATGTACTGTTATCGCGAGCTAAAAATATCTGAGCCTCGCGATCGCTGGCGCGTCCGATAATATAAACCCAATGAATATCTTTATACTGAGTCATTAAAAAACAATAATATTCACAAACTTCCTGAGGCTGGCTGAGAACGCCGGACAGGTCGACAATGACCAGCCGGGTTCGACCCAGTTCGGTTAGCGTGAGTTCCTCCGGCGAACGGCAGCGGCTGAATATATAGTCGGGGAGACATTCACTGGTGATTGTTTTTAAACCGGACTGCATAACCGGAAGTTTGCTGATGATGATGCCGTACTGATCATGTCCTGGTAACATAAATCCTCCGTTTTCTGTAGAAGATTCACGTCTGGCATAAAACAGATGGCCCCCTGGCAACCATAATATTATTTTGCCAGGTGAATCTGTGTCACCCCTGGCGAACGTTTCGGCCCTACGCTCTGTACCAAATGTTAGTGTGGGGAATTGCATTGCTGGCCTTCGCAATAAACGACATTAGCATACATAAAGAGCAACAATAAATTAGAAAAAATGAAAGCAGACTTTAGAAAGAATTACGCAAACCTATCACATCAGAGTTTATTTAATTTCATTCCTGAATGTTTTTGGCGACACGCCGCTATAGCGACGAAAAAAACGGGAAAAATAAGTTGCATCTGAAAACCCTAAGTAATCAGAAAGTTGAGTCACAGTCATCGTGGTATATTGCAAATTACGCCGCGCCTCCAGCATCAGTCTTTGGTGCAAAACACCCAGAGCACTGCAGCCATGAAATTCACGGCACAAATAATTGAGGTGTGTCGCCGACAGCCCAACCTGGCGGGCATATTCTGCCAGCGGCAGATGTTCCCGGTAATGGCTTTCAATAAGGCGAGAGAAATGACGCATGACGCTGCGCTTTCGTTCCGCTTTCCCTTCGGCGACCGACGTCGGGAGGCACTGCCGGTTCAGCCAAACCAGCAGCGCGCCTAAGAGCGAGTGCAGCATCATTTCCCGGGCGTCCAGCTCTTCGCAATACTCTTCCCGTAGTGCCGTAAACAGCGCGCGGATATGCCCGCGGGAGTGCTTTACGGGCACGCACTGCGGCTGAGCGAGAACATCAAGCTGACGGCCAAACTGGCGTTCAAAATGGCTGAGCAGCGGCAGCGCCAGCGACAGAACATAACCCTGAGTGCCGGGTGAAAAACGAAACCCATGAATGCACAACGCCGGTACCACCTGAATACAGGATTCGGTCATCACGGTAGTTGTCCCTTCAATTTCGATCTCCGCCCTGCCTTTATGTAAATAGAGCAGCTGCACCATCTCCGCATGCTGATGCATGCGGATATGCCACTCATACAGGCTGCTGCGCTGCACAATCGACTCGCAGTGCAGGAGATCGGGCGTAGGCCAGTCGCGCTCTTCGCCATACAATTTAAAAACGGGAACGGTATTGGTGTCCTGCATGACAACTCCAGCTGTTGATTCCCTACGCCACTCGCTCCATGGGCAAACCCACATAGTTTTCTGCTATGGTGGTCAACCCGGCGCGCGATCCGAGGTAATAGCGACGGTCTGCCGCCTGCATTTTTTTATCGAACTCGCTTTGCTGCGGAAAATCATGCAGCAGGCGAGTCATGAACCAGCTGAACCGCTCCCCTTTCCACACCCGATCAAGAGCAAAACGAGAATAGCTCGCCAGCAGATCGGTGCGGCCGCGGTGATAATACTCCCGCAGAATGCGCCACAAATAGTTCACATCGGAAGCGGCCAGATTCAGCCCTTTTGCTCCGGTCGGCGGCACGATATGCGCCGCATCGCCCACCAGGAACAGCCGCCCGTACTGCATCGGCTCCACCACGTAGCTGCGCAGCGGCGCAATACTTTTCTCAAGTGAGTGACCAGTCACTAACTTGCCAGACAGCTCATCCGGCAGGCGGCGCTTCAGCTCGTCCCAGAAACGTTGGTCCGACCATGCGTCAACCTTGTCGCTCAGCGGCACCTGCAAATAGTAGCGGCTTCTTGTTAGTGAGCGCTGACTACATAAAACAAATCCCCGTTCATGGTGAGCATAAATCAGCTCCGGGTTAACCGGCGGCGTGTCTGACAACAGACCCAGCCAGCCAAACGGCCAGACGCTTTCATACTCTTTAAGAATCTCACGCGGGATGCTTTGTCGCGAGACACCGTGAAAACCATCGCAACCGGCGATAAAATCACACTCCAGGCGGCAGATTTCCCCGCCGCTGACGAAGGAGACTGACGGCCGATCGCTCTTCGCATCCTGAATCATCACCTCGCTGACGCCATAAATAATCGGTGCGCCGCAGTCAGCCCGAGCCGCCATTAAATCCCGGGTAACTTCGGTCTGACCGTATACCATCACGCTTTTTCCACCGGTCAGCTCCGTCAGCGCAACCGGTACCCGCTGCCCCTCAAATAAAAACTCAACCCCATGATGCACCAGCCCCTCTGCATCCATGCGCTGCGATACTCCGGCCTCTCGCAGTAGACCGACGGTGCCGCTTTCCAGAATCCCCGCCCGAATACGCCCCAGCACATAGTCCGGCGTTTGCCGCTCGAGAATAACGGTTTCGATCCCGGCACGATGCAACAGTTGCCCCAGCAGCAGCCCGGAGGGGCCAGCCCCGATAATCGCGACCTGTGTTTTCATAGGATTGTCTCACTCTCAGCGGTTAATTATTTGTTTGTTTTTTGTTTAATAAAAGTTCTCTCCTGCATTTTTGATAACCTGGGCGAGAAAAAGAAGGCAAAAATCCGTACAAAAAATGCACTTTTCAACAGTTTTAAAGAAGTGTGGCGGAGTTCAAATTCTATTTCGGCCGCCTGCGGAGACTTTTTGCACATTGTTTGATCCGCTCCCCCTCAGAGAAAGCGCGAGTTCAGGTTAAAGTATCAACAGACATGACGGCATCGGATGTGACGGACAGCGGGTACTTATGCAAGCAGATCGGGCAGTTCAGCGCACAATTACGCGACTATGTATTCAGTGTGGACTTTTCTTGTTACAGCATGGCGCAGAGAGCGCGCTGGTTGAGGAGCTCTCGACTCGTCTGGGGCGGGCGCTCGGTATGGACAGCGTTGAAAGCGCCATCTCCTCGAATGCAATTGTGCTCACGACGATTAAAGACGGCGAGTGCCTGACCTCTACGCGTAAAAACGTCGATCGCGGCATCAATATGCACGTAGTGACGGAAGTGCAGCATATTGTGATTATGGCCGAGCATAAGCTGCTGGATTATAAAGATGTGGAGAAGCGCTTTACGCAGATTAAGCCGCTGCGCTATCCGCGCTGGCTGGTGGTTCTGATGGTGGGACTCTCCTGCGCCTGTTTCTGCAAGCTCAACAACGGCGGCTGGGACGGTGCGCTGGTCACCTTCTGCGCCAGCACTATCGCCATGTATATTCGCCAGCTCCTGACCCATCGCTCGATGCATCCGCAGATAAACTTCTGTATCACCGCCTTTGTCGCCACCACCATCTCCGGGTTGATGCTGCGCCTTCCCGCCTTTACCAACACGTCAACGGTGGCGATGGCCGCCAGCGTGCTGCTGCTGGTGCCCGGTTTCCCTCTGATTAACGCCGTTGCGGATATGTTTAAAGGGCATATCAATACCGGCCTGGCGCGCTGGGCGCTGGCCAGCCTGCTGACGCTGGCCACCTGCATTGGCGTGGTGATGGCAATGACCATGTGGGGGCTACGCGGATGGGCATAATTTCGTATCTGTTCACGCTGCTTCAGGATATGGCGCTGTCGGCCATTCCGGCCGCCGGGTTTGCTATGGTGTTTAACGTACCGCAGCGCGCGCTGCGCTGGTGTGCGCTGCTGGGAGCAATCGGCCACGGTTCGCGCATGGTGATGATGACCGCAGGGTTCAATATTGAGTGGGCAACGTTCCTCGCCGCTCTGCTGGTTGGCAGCATCGGCATTCAATGGTCCCGCTGGTACCTGGCGCATCCCAAAATTTTCACCGTCGCGGCCGTGATCCCGATGTTCCCCGGAATTTCCGCCTATACGGCAATGATCTCGGCGGTGAAAATCAGCCATTTTGGCTACTCGGAAGAGATGATGATCATGTTGCTGAGTAATTTCCTCAAGGCCTCCTCCATCGTTGGCGCCCTCTCTATCGGTCTTTCCATTCCGGGTCTCTGGCTGTACCGTAAGCGCCCACGGGTATAGCAGGGATTTGGCCCGACGCTGTGCTACTATAGCCAATGGATTTCAGTTTGCTTTACTGCGACAGCAGAGGCGATCCCGACCCGCTGCCTGAAGCCAGCGGGTCGGATTAACGCCCGTAGTCAGCAATAAAGCGCCTGAAAGACGACAGGTATCCGGGGGCGATGACCCCTCTCTATTGTTGTTCAGAATTGAGATAGTGTTATGTCTTCGCGAATATTAACCACCGATTTTAGCGGCCTGGATGATTTTATTCAGGACCACGCGGCCGTTCTCGCAAAATCGGCCAGCGGCGCGGTTGCCGTTTTTGCCAACAATGCCCCGGCGTTTTACGCGCTCACGCCGGAACGCCTGGCGCAGCTGCTGGAACTGGAAGCAAAACTGGCTCGCCCCGGCAGCGATGTTGCGCTCGATACGCAGTTTTTCGACGAACCCAGCGCAGCGCCAACCGCTATCCCCGTGGGGAAATTCGCCATGTATGCCGACTGGCAGCCGGACGCGGATTTCCAGCGCATGGCCGCGCTCTGGGGCATCGCCCTCAGCCAACCGGTGACGCCGGAAGAGCTGGCGGCGTTTGTCGCCTACTGGCAGGCGGAAGGCAAAGTCTTTCATCATGTGCAATGGCAGCAAAAGCTGGCGCGCAGCGTACAGATCGGCCGGGCCAGCAACGGCGGCCAGCCGCGGCGCGATGTGAATACGGTCAGCGAACCGGATAGCCATATTCCACGAGGTTTCAGAGGATGAGCATGAAAAACGTTGGCGACCTGATGAAGCGTCTGCAAAAAATGATGCCAGCCCATGTCGAGCCGGCGTTTAAAACCGGCGAAGAGCTGCTGGCCTGGCAAAAAGAGCAGGGCAAACTGCGTTCTGAAGCGCTGGAGCGCGAAAACCGCGCCATGAAAATGCAGCGGACGTTTAACCGCTCCGGCATCCGTCCGCTGCACCAGAACTGTTCGTTTGAAAACTACCGGGTCGAGTGCGAAGGCCAGATGAACGCGCTGTCCAGGGCACGCCAGTACGTTGAAGAGTTTGATGGCAACATCGCCAGTTTCATCTTTTCCGGCAAACCCGGCACCGGCAAAAACCATCTGGCTGCCGCCATTTGCAACGAGTTGCTGCTACGCGGGAAATCGGTATTGATCATCACCGTCGCTGATATTATGTCGGCGATGAAAGAGACGTTTGGCAATCGGGAAACCAGCGAAGAACAGCTCCTTAACGATCTGAGCAAGGTCGATCTGCTGGTGATCGATGAGATCGGGATGCAGACGGAGTCGCGCTACGAAAAAGTGATCATCAACCAGATCGTCGATCGCCGATCCTCCTCAAAGCGCCCGACCGGGATGCTGACCAACAGCAACATGGACGAGATGAACAAGCTGCTCGGCGAGCGCGTCATGGATCGTATGCGTCTTGGCAACAGCCTGTGGGTTATCTTCAACTGGGACAGCTATCGTCATCGGGTCACCGGCAAAGAGTATTGAGATATTTCCGAACCCTGCCGGGGTTATACTGCAGAAATGCTTAAGTAACCATGATGAGTACACTGATGAAATCTGCAAAACTCTTATTCCGCACGACCTTGATTGCCGGCGTATTTTTTACCGCCGGCGCCCACGCGGCTTCCTGGCAGGACTCCCTCTCCAGCGCCGCCAGCCAGCTTAGCAGCCAGAGCGGCTCTCAGGAAAGCGGCGCCCTGTCGATGTCCTCGCTGACCAGCCTGCTGAACGGCGGCAATCAGTCCCTGACCGCCAGCAGCATGAACAATGCCGCCGGGATTATGTCCTACTGTGCCAAACAAAAACTGGCCTCGGTCACCAACACGGAAAACGTCAAAAATCAGGTTCTGGATAAACTCGGCCTCAGCACGCCGGAAAAACAGAAAGAGGACACCAGCTATCTGGAAGGGTTGCAGGGACTTCTGAGCAATAATAGCGGTCAGCAGCTGAACCTCAACACGCTCGGCAGCAGCCCGCTGGCGGAGAAAGTAAAAACCAAAGCCTGCGATCTGGTCTTAAAACAGGGCGTTAACTTCCTCTCCTGATTTTTTTCACTGACGCCGCGTTTAATGCCTTAGCGCTGTTAACGCGGCCGCAGCCATGATTTTCGTCATTCTTCAGCACACAATCCCGTGGTTGAGGGATGTGACCCCGATCAAAAATGACCATTTCTAAACCAATTCTGAACTACTGCACAGTTTCATGACTCTACAATTGCAGCCATATGGCACTGCAATTACAGTGTAGCGTGGAAAATAGTCTATCCTGCCAGCGGTCAACTGGCGCTAATGAGGATGAATTGTGTCAGAGTTGTTATCCATCGCCTTGTTCCTCACCTCGGTGGTGATTTATGCCTTAAAAGCCGGTCGTAACACCTGGTGGTTTGCCGCCACGTTAACGGTGCTGGGGCTGTTTGTGGTTCTTAATATTACCCTCTATGCCAGCGACTACTTCACCGGGGACGGTATTAACGACGCGGTCCTCTATACGTTGACCAACAGCCTGACCGGGGCCGGCGTCAGTAAATATATTCTTCCCGGCGTCGGGCTGGTGGCGGCGCTGGTGACCGTATTCAGCGCGCTGGGATGGGTGTTACGTCGTCGCCGCCACCATCCTCATCACTTCGGCTACAGCCTGCTGGCACTGGTGCTGGCGCTGGCCTCCGTGGATGCCAGCCCGGCGTTTCGTCAAATCAGCGAACTGGTCAAATCGCAGTCCCGCGACGGCGATCCCGATTTTATCGCCTATTACAAAGAGCCGGCGAAGAGCATTCCGAACCCGAAGCTGAACCTGGTCTATATCTACGGGGAAAGCCTCGAACGCACCTATTTTGATAACGACGCCTTTCCCGACCTGACGCCCGAACTCGGCAAACTAAAAAACGAAGGACTCGATTTCAGCAACACCACCCAGCTTCCGGGTACCGATTACACCATCGCCGGCATGGTGGCTTCCCAGTGCGGTATTCCGCTGTTTGCGCCGTTTGAAGGCAACGCCTCCGCCTCGGTCTCCAGCTTCTTCCCGCAGAATATCTGCCTCGGCGACATTCTGAAAAACTCCGGCTATGAAAACTATTTCGTGCAGGGCGCCAACCTGCGTTTCGCCGGCAAAGATGTGTTCCTGAAATCCCACGGTTTTGACTACCTGTACGGCGCTGAAGAGCTGAAAAGCACGGTTGCCGACCCCGCTTACCGCAATGACTGGGGCTTCTACGATGACACCGTTCTGGATGAAACCTGGAAAAAATTCGAAGAGCTTTCTCAATCCGGTAAACGCTTCTCGCTCTTTGCGCTGACGGTCGACACCCACCATCCGGACGGCTTTATCTCCCGCACCTGCCAGCGTAAAAGCTATGATATCGGCGGGAAAAAGAACCTCTCCTTTAGCGCGGTCACCTGTAGTCAGGAGCATATCGCGGCGTTGATTGAGAAAATCAAAGCCTCCCCGTATTTCAAAAATACGGTCATCGTGGTCTCTTCCGATCATCTGGCGATGAAAAACACCGCCTGGGACTATCTCAACAAGCAGGATCGCAGCAACCTGTTCTTTGTTCTGCGCGGCGACCAGCCGCAGCAGGAGACGCTGGCCGTGAAGCGCAATACCATGGACAACGGCGCCACGGTGCTGGACATCCTTGGCGGCGATAACTTTATCGGTCTGGGCCGCAGCAGCCTGTCCGGGCAATCGCTGTCCGGTATTTTCATGAATATGAAAGAGAAAGTGCTGGCATGGAAACCGGATATCATCCGCCTGTGGAACTTCCCGAAAGAGATGAAAGACTTCACCATCGACAGCCAAAAGAACACCGTCTCATTCTCCGGCAGCCATTTCCGCCTCCCCCTGCTGCTGCGGGTATCCGATAAACGCGTTGAGCCGCTGCCGGAGAGCGAATATTCCGCCCCGCTGCGCTTCCAGCTGGCCGATTTTGCCCCACGGGATAACTTCGTGTGGATCGATCGCTGCTACAAAATGGGCCAGCTGTGGTCCTCTGAACTGGCACTCTCCACCGACTGGTGCGTTTCCCAGGGCCAGCTCGGCGGCGAACAGAAGGTGCAGCATGTTGATAAGCCCCGGTGGCAGGGAAAAACGGCGTTTAAAGATACCGTTATCGATATGGAGCGCTACAAAGGCAACGTCGATACCCTGAAGATCGTCGATAACGATATTCGTTACAAAGCCGACAGCTTTGTCTTTAACGTTGCCGGCGCGCCGGAAGAGGTCAGGCAGTTCAGCGGAATTTCCCGCCCGGAATCGTGGGGCCGCTGGTCCAACGCCCAGCTCGGCAGCGAAGTGAAGATTGAATATAAAGAACCGCTACCGGAAAAATTCGATCTGGTGATTACCGCCAAAGCCTACGGGCCGAACGCCAATAAACCGATCCCGGTCCGCGTGGGCAACAGCGAACAGATCCTCACCCTGGCCAACGAGGTCTCCACCACCACGCTACATTTCGACAACCCGTCGCGCAGCGATACGTTGATTATCGTCCCGCCGGATCCGCAGTCCACCAACGAAGGGAATATCCTTGGCCACGCGCCGCGTCAGCTGGGAATCGGCATGGTGGATCTTAAAGTGGTAAAAAGCGACGGTTAACTCTGCCGCCCCGGCTCATGACCTGAACCGGGGCGCATTCGCTAGCATTCGGCAGGCGGTTACCCGCTGAACTCCACGCACATCTCATACTGCTTTAGCGCCAGGGTCGCATACCCCGCCGCGCTAAACAGCGGCGTAAATGATTCGGGAATGATCACCGAAGTACTCAGGCCGGGGAACTGCCGGGCCAACGCCCTCAGCATCTCATGCGCCAGTCCGCGGCCGCGAACGGAGGGCTCAACCCACAAAAACTGTAGCTGCGGCGTGGAGGTTAAGGTTGCCAGCACCGCAAAAGCCTGCTGATTCAGAGTGAGCGTCCGGCATGGCAGCGTAGCGAAGGTAAACGGGTCCATCAGCCACGGCAGACGACCATTGATCTCCGCTCCGGCTCTGCGCAGCAGAGGGAGCACATCGCCCTCTTCCAGCACCGCTGCCGCGGCATCCTCTGCCCGGGTACTGACAAATCCGCATAGCCCATGATGTACAACAAAGCCTAACGACTGGTACAGCGCCACCGCCGCATAGTTTTCGCGGATCACCTCCAGCCACATCCGCCGCACGCCCTGCTCGCGTAGCGAGGTCATGAGCGGTGTCATCAGCCGACGGCCCATGCCTTTTCCACGCCAGGCCGGACGCACCGCAAAGGCCGCCAGCCTCGCCTCATCGCCGCGCCGGGCCACGATGGCGATTGCCGCCGGCGTCTCGCCATCCAGCCAGACGCAGGAATCAAGCAGGCTCAGCCCCTCAGAGCTGAAGCGCTGAACGAACACTGCCAGCGGCAGCGAAACCGGCACCAGGTAATCTTCAAAACAGTCGCTGAGGATCGTCGTGAGTTGCGCAACGCTGAACTGGGTAGCGGAAACGGCGGTAAGTTCCATACATTTCTCCCGGAGGCTGCTATGCTGAGGTGATGAAAACTAACACTATAACTGCCGCCGCGACGTTACGCCTGACTCAAGAGCGCGACATTCCTCTCCTGCCCGCGATTGAGCGCTCGGCGGCCCAGTCTTTTCGCCAGATCCCGGCGCTAGCCTGGCTGGCGGAAAGCGAAGTAATAAGCCCCGAGCGCCACCGGCTGTTCCTTGAAACTGACCATAGCCTGCTGGCCGTGGCCGATGAACAACCGATAGGCTTCCTGCTGAGCGAACCGCTGGATGATGCGCTGTTTATCGTCGAGATCGCCGTTCATCAGGCGTGGCAGGGACGAGGCATTGGCCGCATGATGCTGGAGCAGGTCATTAAGACCGCCCGGCAGGCGGCATATCCGGCGGTCACGCTCACCACCTTCCGCGACGTGCCGTGGAACGCGCCGTTTTACACGCGTCTGGGATTTTCAATGCTGAGCGAGCTAAGGCTGCCGGCGGGACTGGCGGCGAAAAGGGAGCTGGAAACGGAACACGGTCTGCCGCCGGAAACGCGCTGCGCCATGCGCCTGACGCTGTAAGCCGTTTCCGGTCAGGGCTGCGATATGCAGATCGGCGGCATGGTGGTGTTTGGCACCGCCATCCGTGTCTGACCTTCGACAAGGGCCCCCCCTGCGGCCGGTGGCTGACGAGCCCCCTGCCCGAGGAGCTGGACACCTTGTTCTGATGACGTTCCCGGATAGCGGCTGACGCCTTATCTGGCTGCCAGAAAACCCATTCTCCCGTCGCCAGGCATCGCGCCACCGGGGAAACCACCGCCCTCCCGTTGCCCGGGCCCCGACAAATCCGCAGGCGGCTCAACTACTCGCTCAACGCGGAAATCTCATCAAATAACGAACGGCTAATGGTGACGCCCTGGCGTTCACTCTCCTGACGGCAGAGATAGCGCCGTTCGCCCGGGAGTCTCGCCCCTTGCGCCTGCATGCTGTTAAACAGCGTCTCCGCGCGAGCCAGATGCGCATCAGCCTCCGCGCCGAGGAACCGCTGCGGATCCAGCGCCAGAATCAGCTCTCCGCCATAGGGTAGCCCGCCCGCGCCACCGTCCCACGCCAGCGATTCCGCGCTGGTCATATCGCCAATCAGCGGCCCGGCAAGCAGCTCGACCATCGCCGCCAGCGCTGAGCCTTTGTAGCCGCCAAAGGTCAGCATCGCCCCGGCCAGCACCTCTCCGGCGTCCGTGGTCGGCTGACCCTGGCTATCAATCCCCCATCCTTCCGGCAACGCTTTCCCGGCACGTTGATGCAACTGAATCTCGCCGCGCGCCGCCACGCTGGTGGCCATATCAAAAATAAACGGCGGCTTATCTCCCCGCGGCCAGCCAAAGGCGACGGGATTGGTGCCAAACAGCGGCAGGCTGCCGCCCGCAGGCGCCACCCATGCATGGCCCGGCGTACAGGCCAGTCCGACCAGGCCGGCATCCGTTAACGGTTCAATATCGGCAAACAGCGCCGAAAAATGCACGCAGCGGTTGATGGCCAGCGCGGCGATACCGCTGCGGCGCGCCTTCTCCACCAGCAGCGGCAACGCCCGCTCAAACGCCAGCAGCGAAAACGCGCCGCCGGCATCGACGCGAACAATCCCCGGCGCCCGGTCGTCAATCTGCGGCCCGGCATCCGGGGAGACTTTACCTTTACGCAGGGTGTCAACGATTCCCAACAGCCGCCACAGGCCGTGGGAAGCGCAGCCATCGCGCTCCCCACCGGTGACGTTGCGCGCTACCGCCGCCGCGTGATCCTCGTTGAATCCATTAGCGCTCAGCGCCCGCATCGCCAGCGCATAAGCTTCGGGTAACGACAGGGTTACCGTTTCCATGACCTTCTCCTCTACTCTTCTTCGTCTCCGCTAAAATTAGCCTGGGGGAGACAGCTGCGCGCGCCCCAGTAATAAATTGCCAGCGACATCACCGCGACCAGCACCGTATCCCAGGGGTGAGGTATCTCATTAGTACCACCAAAACTGCCCAGCCAGGAAAAAAGCATGATCAGCGCATAGAAGACGATCAGCCACAGCGAGGATTTCACCTGTTGCGCCAGGCTGACGGTATGTACCGGCACTTTACCTTTGCACAGGATGTAGACCACAAACATGACGATTTGCAGCCCCAGCAGCCAGGAGAGCGTGGTCCAGCCGGACCAGTACACGATCAGCGCGGAGATCATGAACGACACCGGCCCAATAATCGCGAACGCCCGCACGCGGAAGGGACGCGGCAGATCCGGCGCGTTACGGCGCAGCCCTGCGGCGGTCACCGGCGCGATCGCATAGCTCAACACCAGCGCGGCAGAGACCACGCTGATCAGCTGCTCCCAGGAGGGGAACGGCAGCGTCCAGAAGATGGACAGACCGAAGGTCAACCACAGCGCCGGACGCGGAATGCCGGACTCTTTATCAATGTGGGTAAAGGCTTTAAAGAAGGTTCCGGCTTTCGCCCAGCCGTAGATAACGCGCGGCGTCGCGTTCATGTAAATATTGCCGGTACCGCTCGGGGAGATGATCGCATCGCTAATCACCATAAAGGCCAGCCAGCCCATACCGAGGGTGATAGCGATATCGCGATACGGCAGCGAGAACTGTTTACTCACTTCCGCCCAGCCGCCGCTTAACATTTCCGTCGGAATACTGCCGAGAAACGCCAGCTGCAGCAGCACGTAGATAATGGTCGACAGCACCACCGACAGAATCAGCGCCACCGGAATCGTACGCTGCGGATGCTGAACCTCGCTGGCGACGGAAATAATCGGCGTCAGGCCCAGATAGGCAAAGATAATCCCGCCGGCGCTGATCGCCGCTTCTACTCCGGACATACCGAACGGCGCAATCCCCTGAGTATGCAGGTTTTCCGGCTTAAAGAAGGTGAACAGGGTAATCACCACCAGCAGCGGCACCAGGAACTTGAGCACGCTGATAAAGTTATTCGAGCGGGCAAAGGTTTTGACGCTGTAGTAGTTAAGAGCAAAGAAAAAGCACAGCAGCAGGAACTGCACCACCCAGCCCAGCAGGGTCGGCGAGCTGGATCCCGGCTGGGTCAGCGCCGGGAACCAGGCGGCGGCATACTGACGGGCGGCGACAATTTCGATAGAAATGAGGCTTGAGAAGGCAATCAGCGTAATAAAACCCAGCAGATACCCCATCAACTCACCGTGCGAAAAGACCGGATAACGAATAATCCCCCCGGCGCGCGGCAGCGCCGCCCCCAGTTCGCAGTAAACGATACCCAGCAGCAAAACCGCAAAGCCGCCGATCACCCACGAGGCGATCCCGGCGGGCCCGGCAATCGACGCGACGTGGCTGGCGGCAAAAAGCCAGCCGGAACCAAAAATCGCCCCCAGGCCAATAAACGTCAGATCGGTTAAGGTCAGCTGCTTTTTAAACTTACCCGACTCAGCAACGCGGGTTTGACTGTTATGCGTAGTGTGAATAGTCATCGTGATGCCCTTCCGTCAACATGAGGGGGAAATCGCTTCCCGGGTCCACTGGCCGTTCACCAGGCGCAGCAGGTTCAAAGGGTTAGCATCCTGCAAGGCCGGCGGCAGCAACGCGGCAGGGGCGTTCTGCAGGCAAACCGGCCGCAGAAAACGTTCGATCGCCCGGGTCCCTACCGATGTGCCGCGCGCGTCGGTGGTGGCCGGCCAGGGGCCGCCGTGCACCATCGCATCGCACACTTCCACGCCGGTGGGATAGCCGTTAAACAGCACCCGCCCGGCTTTATCGCTGAGCAGCGGCAGCAGACGCGTCGCAAGGGGACGATCGTCCGCATCGGCATGCAGCGTCGCCGTCAACTGCCCCTGCAGCGTACTCACCAGCGCCATCATCTGCGCCTCGTCCGCTACTTCCACCAGCACCGACAGCGGGCCAAACACCTCGGTTTGCAGCACGCTATCCGGTGCCAGGAACGCCTCCGCCGTCGCCAGGTACAACAACGCCTGCGCCCGCCGGCCGCCGGCCGCTTCACCGCTGGCCAGCCGCTGCACACCCGGACAGGCGTCGAGCGTCTCGACACCGGCGCGATAGTGGTGCAGGGTCGGCGCGTTGAGCAGAACCTGAGCGGGCGCGGCCTGAACCTGTTCACATAACGCGGCTTTAAAGCGCGCCAGCCCTTCGCCCTTGAGCGCCAGAATCAGCCCCGGGCGGGTGCAAAATTGCCCGCCGCCAAGGGTAAACGACGCCACCAGATCTTTGGCCAGCGACGCCGCACGCGCGGCGAGCGCCTGGGGCAGAATAATCAGCGGATTAATCGCCGACATTTCCGCAAACAGCGGGATTGGCTGCGGGCGCTGCTGCGCCAGCTGGAGTAGCGCTTTTCCTCCCGTCAGCGAGCCGGTGAATCCCACCGCCTGAATCGCCGGATGACGCACCAGTTCGGCACCGATATCGGTACCAAAAATCATGTTGAACACCCCGCCGGGCAAGGCGCATTTCTCCACCGCCCGCACGATGGCCAGCGCCGTCTGCTCTGCGGTTGCCATATGCCCGGGATGAGCCTTAACCACCACCGGGCAACCGGCCGCCAGCGCCGAGGCGGTATCGCCGCCGGCGGTAGAGAAGGCCAGCGGAAAGTTGCTGGCGCCGAATACCGCAACCGGGCCAAGCGCCACCTGGTACTGGCGCAGATCCGCTCGCGGTAAGGGTTGACGCGTCGGCAGCGCCGTATCAATGCGCGCCCCCAGAACATCGCCGCGCCGCAGCAGACCGGCAAACATTCGCAGCTGACCGCTGGTGCGCGCCCGTTCGCCCTGTAAACGCGCCAGCGGCAGTGCGGTCTCAGCATGGGCAATGGCAAAAAAGGTCTCGCCCAGCCGGTCCAGTTCATCGGCAATGGTCTCCAGAAAGCGCGCGCGCGTCTCTGGCGAGGTTTCGCAATAGGCGGCAAAAGCCTGCGCCGCCGCCTGCGCCGCCAGTGCGGCCTCCTCCCGGGAGGCCGGATAAAAACGGTGGCCGGTGGCATCGCCATCCGCAGCCTTCAGGCTGAGGAGCGTGGCTTCGCCGCTGGCGACGCGACGCCCGGCGATAAACTGCCGACCCGCCGTCATTTCTGTTTCGCTCATCGTCGCTCCCCGCCTCACAGGCCCACGTCCGGCAGCACAGGACGCGTCGCCAGCGCCTGTTCCACGATGTTCACCACCTGCTGACGGGTCTCCCCTTCCAGCGCCAGGCGCGGCGGACGGGTGACGGCGCTGCCGCGTCCCAGCAGCTCTTCGCACAGCTTGATGCACTGCACCAGATCCGGGCGCGCATCCAGGTGCAGCAGCGGCATAAACCAGCGATACAGCGCCATGGCTTCGTCATAACGTTTCTGTGCGGCAAGACGGAACAGGGTTTCGCCCTCACGCGGGAAAGCGTTCGACATTCCGGAAATCCACCCTTCCGCTCCCACGGCGATGCTCTCCACCACCACGTCATCCAGCCCGGCGAACAGCACGAAGCGGTCGCCGACGGTGTTACGCAGATCGACGAAACGACGGGTGTCCCCGGATGAGTCTTTGAAGCAGACGATATTGTCGCAATCGGTCAGGGTGGCGAGGATATCTGGCGTGACGTCGTTCTTGTAAATCGGCGGGTTGTTATAAACCATAATCGGCAGGTCGGTGGCGGTGGCCACGCTGCGGAAGTGAGCGGCGGTTTCGTGCGGCTTCGAGGAGTAGACCAGCGCCGGCATCACCATAATCCCGTCGACGCCAACGCGTTCGGCCTCTTTCGCCATCTTCTGCGCGAACGCGGTAGTGAACTCGGCGACCCCGGCAATCACCGGAATTTTGCCGCCCGCCGCATCCTTTGCCACTTCAATAATCTGCAGTTTTTCCTCGGTTGTCAGCGAGGTATTTTCCCCGACGCTGCCGCACACCACCAGCCCGGAGACACCGTCTCTGACCAGGTTTTTCATCACCGCATGGGTGGCGTCTAAATCGAGGGAGTAATCATGACGAAACTGCGTGCTGACTGCCGGAAATACGCCGCTCCAGTGAATCGCTTTTTTGCTCATGCTCGGTTCCTTGTCGTCATTTTGTTAAGTCAAAGTGAATGAATGGTGAATTTTCACTGACAGATTGACGTTTCATGGACCCGGAGGCTTGTCGGTTTTCTTCCAATACGATGACGAAATTAGCACAGTCGCACAAAAGTGTGAGCCGGCGATTATCCCGCCAGCGTCAGGCGAAAATCACGCGGCGTAGAGCCGGTCATCGCTTTAAACTGACGGCTGAAGGCGCTGTGATCGGTATAGCCGCACTGTAGCGCAATATCGGTAATCGGCGTCTCTCCCGCCAGCAGCTCGGTGGCTTTTTCGAGGCGGACCTTATGGATCATTTGCCGCGGCGTGAGGTGAAAGATCCGTTTGCAATAGCGTTCGATCTGCGCCACGGACATGCCGCTCAACCCGGTCAGCTCTTCCATGGTGATCGGTCGATGGTAGTGGCGACGAATATGATCGTCGACGATCGCCAGCCGCTGCCACGCCGGGTGTCGGGCATGCGCCTCCTGAAGATCGTGCGAGATCCCCGCCATGCCGATCACCTGGCCGTGAACATCGCGCAGCGCCAGCTTTTGCGTCAGACACCAGCCGCGCTCACGTCCGTTATAGAGGTGCATTTCGAGCTGGTCGCGCAGGGTCACCCCCTCTCTCAACACCCGCAGATCCTGTTCGGTATAGCCCTGCCCCAACGCCGATGGAAAGACGTCGGCCGAGGTTTTGCCTAACAGCGAGGAGACGCTTTTAAAGCCGCAGCGACGGGCCAGCGTCAGGTTCGCCAGCAGGTAGCGCGCCTGGGCATCTTTGATAAAAAAGACCACATTGGGAATCGCGTTCAGCAGCGGCGCGATAAGCGCCAGCGCATTGAGCAACGACGGCATGTTTTCCGGACGCTGGCGCGCCAGCCCTTCGCAAATCTGGCTCAGCTCATCCACGGCCAGATCCGTATCCTCAACCGGAGCGTGCTCCGAAGCAGCAGCAGTAACGCAGAACATATGGCTTCCTCATGGCGGGTGACGGGAGGATATTTATTCACCTTCTGGTAACACATCAAGCAGCAATACCGCGTTTTGCGATCCTGACTCCGGTTTATATTTTCCCCTGAGTACGCCGCTGGCGCGATCGCGACTTTCGGTTTACCACAGCAATAAGCAAATGATTAATAAGAAATAACTATGCCACTCATAAACAGGCGCCGCCGTTTACTGTGCCGATTTCGTCATTTTCTCTGATGAAAGCGTTCAAGCCGGAGGCGGTCTGTTGCGCCAGCATGATGAAACAAATCGTTAACCTCCGGAGATAGCCATGACTGTGCCACGTCACCCCATTGAACTCAGAGCCATTGATTCTCATACCGGCGGTGAACCGACCCGCCTGATCGTGGACGGTTTTCCGGATCTCGGGAACGGCAGCATGGCGGAGCGCCGCCAACGCTTCGCCCGCGAATTCGATCGCTGGCGCCAGGCGGTTATCCTGGAGCCGCGCGGCAACGATGTGCTGGTGGGGGCGCTGCTGTGCAAACCGGTCTCACCGCAGGCAACCGCCGGGGTGATTTTCTTCAACAACGCCGGCTTTCTGAACATGTGCGGGCATGGCACCATCGGGCTTATCGCCTCGCTGGCATGGCTTGGTCGCATCAAGCCGGGCATCCACCTGATTGAAACGCCGGTGGGCAACGTCAGCGCGACGCTACATGAAGACGGCAGCGTCTCGGTGGAAAATGTTCCTGCCCGGCGCGGCAAAAAGCAGCTCAGCGTCAACACCGCGGTGGGTACCGTCAGCGGTGATATTGCCTGGGGCGGCAACTGGTTTTTCCTCATCAACGATCACCCTTTCACCCTCGAACCCGCCCAAATTCCGCAGCTCACCGAGTATGCGTGGGCCGTACGTGAAGGGCTGGAAGCCGCCGGGATCCGCGGCGATGACGGTGGCGAAATCGACCATATCGAACTCTTTGCCGATGATGCCGATGCCGACAGCCGCAGCTTCGTACTGTGCCCGGGGAAAGCCTGGGATCGTTCGCCGTGCGGCACCGGAACCAGCGCCAAACTGGCCTGTCTGGCCGAAGATGGCAAGCTGCAGCCCGGCGAACTCTGGCAGCAGGCCAGTATTATCGGCAGCCAGTTTACCGCCAGCTATACGCGCAGCGACGCCGGTATCATTCCGACGATCCGCGGCGCAGCCTGGGTGTGCGGCGATACCCGGCTGATCCTCAACCCGGACGATCCCTTCTGCTGGGGGATCGCGCCGTGAACCACGGCGACGTCATCGTGATCGGCGCCGGGATCGTCGGTGCCGCCTGCGCGTGGCAGCTGGCGAAACGCGGGCAAAAAGTGATTCTGCTCGACGATCGCCAGCCGGGCGCCACCGCAGCCGGAATGGGACATCTGGTGTGTATGGATGACGATCCCGCCGAACTGGCGCTCTCCGCCTGGTCACTGGCACGCTGGCGCACCCTCACGCCGCAAATGCCCGAGCGCTGCGCCTGGCGCGGCTGCGGCACTCTGTGGCTGGCGGAAACCTCCCAGGAGCTGGAGATCGCCCGGGAAAAACAGCGGCGGATGGCCGCATATCAGGTCTCCAGCGAGATGCAGACCCCTTCACAGCTGACGCAGCGAGAACCGCTGCTGCGGGCAGGATTACAGGGCGGACTGTGGGTTCCCGGCGATGGTATCGTCTACGCCCCTGAAGTTGCGCGCTGGTTTATCGCCGACGCGGGAGACAACCTGACCTGCCTCACCGAAGGCGCCATGGAAATCGCCGAGCCGGCGGTGACGCTGACCTGCGGAAAACAGCTGCGGGCGCCGGCTATCGTTGTCGCCTGCGGCCTCGGCGCCAATGGGCTGCTGGGGGAAAACTGGCTGCGGGCAAAGAAAGGCCAGCTGGCGATCAGCGACCGCTACGGCCCGTTACTCCATCATCAGCTGGTCGAACTGGGCTACGGTGCCAGCGCCCACGGCGGCGGCACCTCGGTGGCGTTTAACGTCCAGCCGCGCCCCACCGGACAGCTGCTGATCGGCTCTTCGCGGCAGTTTGATAACTCAGAACGCCAGCTGGATTTGCCGCTGCTGGCGCAGATGCTCGACCGCGCCCGGCACTTCCTGCCCGCCCTGGGCGGGCTGAATATTATCCGCTGCTGGAGCGGCTTTCGCGCCGCGTCAGAGGACGGAAATCCCCTGATAGGTCCCCACCCGTCGCGTCCCGGCCTGTGGCTGGCGCTGGGTCATGAAGGGCTCGGCGTCACCACCGCCCCCGCCAGCGCAGAGCTGCTCGTCGCCCAGTTATTGGGCGAGCGCTGTCCGTTAGCCCCCGACGCGTGGCTACCGGCCCGCCTGCTGAAAAAAGAGGCTATCGCATGAGCCTGACTATCCCGGTGATGATTGAAGGTAAAACACACGACGTTCCGGTGGGAATCAGCGTCGCGGCAGCGCTGTCGTTGACGGCGAATCCCACCACACGCGTGGCCGTCGGCGGACAGCCCCGCGCCCCTTTTTGCGGCATGGGCATTTGCCAGGAGTGCCGGGTGACCGTCAACGGACGGCGGGTGCTGGCCTGCCAGACGCTGTGCCAGCCCGGAATGACGATTGAAAGGAGCTGCCATGCAAACCCTGCGCTGTGACATTCTGATTCTCGGCTGCGGCCCGGCGGGTCTCGCCGCCGCACTGGCGGCCGCGTCCTGCGGTAAGCAGGTCGTTATTCTCGACGATAATCCGCGCCCCGGCGGGCAGATCTGGCGCGAGGGTCCGCAGGTGCAGCTCCCTGCCCTGGCGCGCCGCTACCGGGAAGCCGTTGCTGCGGAGAAAAACATCACCTCGCTGAACGGTGCCCGGCTTATCGCCCGCCCCTCGGCGCATAGCGTCCTGTTCGAAACCGCCGACGACAGCGGGCTTGTCGAATGGCAAAAGCTGATCCTCTGCTGCGGCGCACGGGAACTCTCGCTGCCTTTCCCCGGCTGGACGCTGCCCGGCGTCACCGGCGCCGGCGGGTTACAGGCGCAAATCAAACACGGTCTGACGCTCCGGGGGCAAAAAGTGGTGATTGCCGGCAGCGGTCCGCTGCTGCTGGCGGTGGCCGCGACGGTGAAAAAAAGCGGAGGTGAAGTACGACAGATTGTTGAGCAGGCCCCGCTCAGCGCATTACTGCGTTTTGGCAGCAGCCTGTGGCGCTGGCCGGAAAAACTTCGCCAGCTGGCCACCCTCGCCCCGCGACGCTATCTGAGCAGTAGCCAGGTGATTCGCGCCCACGGCGAGACGCAGCTCGAAGCCATTACGCTGCGCGATGCCCGTGGCATTGAACGGACAATCGCCTGCCAGCGGCTGGCTATCGGTTACGGCCTGGTAGCCAATATTGAAACCGCGCTGCTCTTCGGCTGCGCGCTGGCTGACGAGGCAATAGCGGTGAATCGCTGGCAGCAGACCAGCGTCGCGAACATCTACGCCGCGGGCGAATGCACCGGTTTTGGCGGCAGCGAACTGGCGCTGGCAGAAGGTGAAATTGCCGGCTTTGCGGCAGCTGACGCCGAGGCTTGCGCCCAGGCCCTCTTTGCCCGTCGCGGGCGCTGGCAGGCATTTGCTCATGCGGTCAACCGCACATTCACCCTGCCAGAGAGCCTGAAAAACGCCGCCACGCCGGATAGCCTGCTGTGCCGCTGCGAAGATGTGCGCTGCGGCGACGTTGCCGATGCCGATAGCTGGCACCAGGCAAAACTGACCCGCCGCTGCGGAATGGGCGCCTGTCAGGGAAAAACCTGCGCGACCACCGCCCGCTGGCTGTACGGCTGGCCGCTACCGCAGCCGCGCGAGCCGCTCTCTCCCGCCAGAGCCGAAACCCTTATCGCGCTGGCCGATACCCGAACAATGCGCTGATCTACTCTTCCTCATCACTGTGCCCGGCACCCTGACGGTTGCCGAGCGCAATAAACTCTTCCAGCAGCGCAGTCAGTTGCTGCATCTTTTCACTGGTGAACTGGGCTTCAATCAGGCGATAGGCCTCTTCCACCTGCGCCTGCGCGCTTTCATACAGCGTGTAGCCCGCCGGCGTCAGCGAAATATACAACTTGCGCTGATCGTTGACCGGCTTGAGACGCAGCACCAGACCGTCACGCTCCATACGGGTCAGAATACCGGTCAGGCTGGGGCGCAGGATGCAGGCGCGGAACGCCAGATCGTGAAAGTCCATCGACGGATTTTCCGCAAGGATGCGCACAATACGCCACTGCTGCTCGGTGAGATTATGGCGTTTAACGATCGGTCGGAAATGGCCCATTGCCGCTTCCCGCGCCTGCAACAACGCAATGGTTAACGAATCATGCATCACATACCCTCGACATCGCACTCTTAAGTTTATTAATAAGTTAATAATTAGCGCCTATCCTGCCATGACGCAACCGGTTTCTGCACCTGAAAAGTACCAGTCGAGACAATAAAAAACGACAACTAACTGATTAATAACATATAAAAAATTACACTGTAAATTTATTGTTAATCAGATCACAAAACATTCACTTCTGTTTGCCAAACCCCGCCACAAGGAATAAAAGATTATCATTAACATATTAATGAATATCCCTTAGCATCCGACATCAGTACCAGAGGAGTGGTGAATGAAAGGTACCATCTTCGCCGTTGCGCTTAACCATCGCAGCCAGCTTGACGCCTGGCGCGACGCGTTCCAACAGGCCCCTTACAAAACCCCGCCGAAGACCGCGGTCTGGTTTATCAAACCGCGCAATACCGTCATCGGTGCGAACGAGGCCATTCCCTATCCGCAGGGTGAAACCGTGCAGAGCGGCGCCACCGTCGCGCTGATTGTCGGCAAAACCGCGCGTAAGGTTTCCGCCGCCGACGCGGCCTCTTTTATCGCCGGCTATGCGCTGGCCAATGACATCAGCCTGCCGGAAGAGAGCTTCTACCGCCCGGCGATTAAGGCCAAATGTCGCGATGGCTTCTGCCCCATCGGCACCCTCGCCCCGGTGCATAGCGTGGACAATCTGACCATCATCACTGAAATCAACGGCCGCGAGGTCGACAGCTGGAACACCGGCGATCTGCAGCGCAATGCCGCCGAACTGTTAAGCGCGCTGAGCGAGTTTGCCACCCTGAATCCCGGCGATGCCATCCTGATCGGTACCCCTCACGCCCGCGTCACGCTGCAGCCCGGCGATCGCGTGCGGATCCTCGCCGAAGGTTTCCCGGCGCTGGAAAACCCGGTTGTTGCAGAAGGAGAGCTGGCATGAAACAGGCACGTATTGAATGGCAAGGCACCCGCTACGACGCACAGATCGATGAACGCGACCAGCTTCGCCTCGCCGATGGCACCCTGCTTAAAGCAGGCGACTTTCGCTGGCTGCCTCCCGCCGACGGAACGCTGTTCGCGCTGGGTCTGAACTATGCCGACCACGCCAGCGAGCTGGAGTTTAAGCCGCCGGAGGAGCCGCTGGTGTTTATCAAAGCGCCGAACACCTTTATCGGTCATCAACAAGAGTCGGTACGCCCGGACAACGTGGAGTACATGCATTACGAAGCCGAACTGGTGGTGGTGATAGGCAAAACCGCGCGCCGCGTCGCCGAAGCCGATGCCATGGACTATGTCGCCGGCTACACCGTCTGCAATGACTACGCCATTCGCGACTATCTGGAAAACTACTACCGCCCGAACCTGCGGGTGAAAAGCCGCGACACGCTGACGCCCATCGGGCCGTGGATCGTCGCGAAAGAGGCGATCCCGGATCCGCATAATCTGACTCTGCGCACCTGGGTCAACGGCGAGCTGCGCCAGCAGGGTACGACGGCCGATCTGATCTTCAGCGTTCCGTTCCTGATCGCTTACTTAAGCGAATTTATGACCCTGCAACCGGGCGACATGATCGCCACCGGCACGCCGAAAGGGCTGTCCGATGTGGTGCCGGGTGACGAAGTGATCGTCGAAGTCGAAGGCGTCGGCCGCCTGGTCAACCGCATCATCAGCCAGCAAGCGTATGAGGAGAAGCTGTCATGAAAAAAATTAACCATTGGATCAACGGCAAAAACGTCGCGGGCGCAGAGTATTTCCACACCACCAACCCGGCCACCGGCGAAGTGCTGGCGGAAGTCGCCTCCGGCGGTGAAGCCGAAGTGAATCAGGCCGTTGCCGCCGCGAAAGAAGCGTTCCCGAAATGGGCCAACCTACCGATGAAAGAGCGCGCGCGCCTGATGCGCCGGCTGGGCGATCTGATCGATCGCGACGTCCCGGAGATCGCGGCAATGGAGACCGCCGATACCGGCCTGCCGATCCATCAAACCAAAAATGTGCTGATCCCGCGCGCTTCGCACAACTTCGAGTTTTTCGCCGAAGTGTGCCAGCAGATGAACGGCAAGACCTATCCGGTTGACGACAAGATGCTCAACTACACCCTCGTGCAGCCGGTCGGCGTGTGTGCGCTGGTCTCGCCGTGGAACGTGCCGTTTATGACCGCCACCTGGAAGGTCGCGCCGTGTCTGGCGCTGGGCAACACCGCGGTGCTGAAAATGTCAGAGCTGTCGCCGCTGACCGCCGATCGTCTGGGCGAACTGGCGCTGGAAGCCGGTATTCCGGCCGGCGTACTCAACGTGGTGCAGGGCTACGGCGCCAGCGCCGGCGATGCGCTGGTGCGTCATCACGACGTCCGCGCGGTGTCGTTTACCGGCGGTACCGCCACCGGGCGCAACATCATGAAAAATGCCGGTCTGAAGAAGTATTCCATGGAGCTGGGCGGCAAATCCCCGGTGCTGATTTTTGAAGATGCCGATATCGAGCGCGCGCTGGATGCAGCCCTGTTCACCATCTTCTCAATCAATGGCGAGCGCTGCACCGCCGGGTCGCGCATCTTCATTCAGCAGAGCATTTACCCGGAATTCGTTAAACGCTTTGCAGAACGCGCCAACCGCCTGCGCGTGGGCGATCCGACCGATCCGAATACCCAGGTCGGGGCGCTGATCAGCAAGCAGCACTGGGAAAAAGTCTCCGGCTATATTCGCCTCGGGATCGAAGAAGGCGCCACCCTGCTGGCCGGCGGCCCGGACAAGCCGTCCGATCTGCCCGCGCATCTGCAAGGCGGCAACTTCCTGCGTCCGACGGTGCTGGCAGACGTGGATAACCGGATGCGCGTCGCGCAAGAGGAGATTTTTGGCCCGGTAGCCTGCCTGCTGCCGTTTAAAGACGAAGCGGAAGGGCTGCGCCTGGCGAACGACATCGAATATGGTCTGGCGTCCTACATCTGGACCCAGGACATCAGCAAAGTGCTGCGTCTGGCGCGCGGCATCGAAGCCGGCATGGTGTTCGTCAATACCCAGAACGTCCGCGACCTGCGTCAGCCGTTTGGCGGCGTGAAAGCCTCCGGCACCGGCCGTGAAGGCGGCGAGTACAGCTTTGAAGTGTTCGCCGAAATGAAAAACGTCTGTATTTCCATGGGTGACCATCCGATCCCGAAATGGGGCGTATAACCGTCATCCGTCGAGCCGCGCCCAGGCTGGCTGCGGCTCACACTATTCAGGTTATGTAAGGAGAACACCGCATGGGCAAATTAGCGTTAGCCGCCAAAATCACTCACGTGCCATCAATGTATCTCTCTGAACTACCGGGGAAAAATCATGGTTGCCGTCAGGCTGCCATCGACGGCCATAAAGAAATTGGCAAGCGCTGCCGTGAAATGGGCGTCGATACCATTATCGTTTTCGATACCCACTGGCTGGTCAACAGCGCCTACCACATTAACTGCGCCGACCATTTCAAAGGCGTCTATACCAGCAACGAACTGCCGCACTTTATCCGCGACATGACCTACGACTACGACGGCAACCCGGAGCTGGGTCAGCTGATTGCCGACGAAGCGGTCAAACTGGGCGTGCGGGCGAAAGCGCACAACATTCCCAGCCTGAAGCTGGAGTACGGCACTCTGGTGCCGATGCGCTACATGAACAGCGATAAGCATTTCAAAGTGGTGTCGATTTCCGCGTTCTGCACCGTTCACGATTTTGCCGACAGCCGCAAGCTGGGCGAAGCCATCGTCAAGGCGATTGAAAAATATGACGGTACCGTGGCGGTGTTCGCCAGCGGCTCACTGTCGCACCGCTTTATCGACGACCAGCGCGCCGAAGAGGGAATGAACAGCTACACCCGCGAGTTTGACCATCAGATGGATGAGCGCGTGGTGAAGCTGTGGCGTGAAGGCAAGTTTAAAGAGTTCTGCACCATGCTGCCGGAATACGCCGACTACTGCTACGGCGAGGGCAATATGCACGACACGGTGATGCTGCTCGGCGTGCTCGGCTGGGACAAATATGACGGCAAGGTGGAGTTTATTACCGACCTGTTCGCCAGTTCCGGCACCGGCCAGGTGAACGCCGTGTTCCCGCTTCCGGCCCAGGCGTAAGGAGCCACTATGCCGCATTTTATCGCTGAATGTACCGACAACATCCGCGAACAGGCTGATTTACCCGGCCTGTTCGCCCAGGTTAATCAGGCGTTGGCCGCCACCGGCATCTTCCCGATTGGTGGCATCCGCAGCCGCGCCATCTGGCTGGACACCTGGCAGATGGCCGACGGCAGGCAGGATTACGCCTTCGTGCATATGACGCTGAAAATCGGCAGCGGGCGGAGTATGGAGAGCCGTGAAGAGGTCGGCGAAATGCTGTTCGGGCTGATTAAAAGCCACTTCGCCGCTCTGATGGAGAGCCGCTATCTGGCGCTGTCATTTGAGATTGAAGAACTGCATCCGACGCTGAACTACAAACAGAACAACGTCCACGCCTTGTTTAAATAGCGCGCCTTTTCGCCCGGTGGCGCTGCGCTTACCGGGCCTACAAAAGGCTAACTGATGCCGAGCCGTAGGCCAGGTTAGCTTAGCGCCGCCGGCCAGAACAACGCACCAACCGTAGGCCGGGTCAGCGTAGCGCCGCCGGCCAGAACAACGCACCAACCGTAGGCCGGGTCAGCGCAGCGCCGCCGGCCAGAACAATGCACCAACCGTAGGCCGGGTCAGCGCAGCGCCGCCGCCAGAACAATGCACCAACCGTAGGCCGGGTCAGCGTAGCGCCACCCGGCGCCGTGACACCGAGACACCGCGACACCGAACGAGGTTACAGGAAGCCACTATGCTCGATAAACAAACCCGCAGCCTGATCGCCCAGCGACTGAATCAGGCCGAAAAACAACGTGAGCAGATCCGCGCGATCTCGCTGGATTATCCGTCGATCACCATTGAGGACGCCTACGCCGTCCAGCGCGAGTGGGTCGAGATGAAGATCGCCGAAGGGCGGGTGCTGAAAGGCCATAAGATCGGCCTGACCTCAAAAGCGATGCAGGCCAGTTCGCAAATTAGCGAGCCGGACTACGGCGCGCTGCTCGATGATATGTTTTTTCACGATGGTAGCGACATTCCAACCGATCGTTTTATCGTGCCGCGGATTGAAGTCGAGCTGGCTTTCGTGCTGGCGAAACCGCTGCGTGGCCCGAACTGCACCCTGTTCGACGTCTATAACGCCACCGACTATGTGATCCCGGCGCTGGAGCTGATCGACGCCCGCTGCCACAACATCGATCCGCAGACCCAGCGCCCGCGCAAAGTCTTCGACACCATCTCCGATAACGCCGCCAACGCCGGGGTGATTCTCGGCGGGCGTCCGATTAAGCCCGACGAGCTGGATCTGCGTTGGATCTCCGCTCTGCTGTACCGCAACGGGGTGATCGAAGAGACCGGCGTTGCCGCCGGGGTGCTGAACCATCCGGCAAACGGCGTCGCCTGGCTGGCGAATAAGCTGGCGCCATACGATGTCCAGCTGGAAGCCGGGCAGATCATCCTCGGCGGCTCGTTTACCCGCCCGGTACCGGCGCGCAAGGGTGACACCTTCCACGTCGATTACGGCAACATGGGCGCAATCAGCTGCCGCTTTGTGTAAGGGGAAGATGATGAATAACACGTTTAAAGAGGCGCTGCAGGCCGGGCGGCCACAAATCGGCCTGTGGCTGGGGCTGTGCAGCAGCTACAGCGCCGAACTGTTAGCCGGCGCCGGGTTTGACTGGCTGCTGATCGACGGCGAACACGCGCCGAATAATGTACAAACGGTGCTGACCCAACTGCAGGCGATCGCCCCCTACTCCAGCCAACCGGTGGTTCGCCCGTCGTGGAATGACCCGGTGCAGATCAAGCAATTGCTGGACATCGGCGCACAGACGCTGCTGGTGCCGATGGTACAAAACGCCGATGAAGCGCGGCTGGCGGTGAAAGCCACCCGCTATCCGCCGGCCGGTATTCGCGGCGTCGGCAGCGCCCTGGCGCGTGCTTCCCGCTGGAACCGCATTCCGGACTATATCCATCAGGCCAACGATGCCATGTGCGTGCTGGTACAGATTGAAACCCGCGAGGCGTTGAAAAATCTGCCGCAGATTCTCGCGGTAGAAGGCGTCGACGGTGTGTTTATCGGCCCGGCGGATCTGAGCGCGGACATGGGCTTCGGCGGTAATCCGCAGCATCCTGAGGTGCAGGCGGCCATTGAAAGCGCCATCGTCCTGATTCGCGAGGCGGGTAAAGCCCCGGGCATTCTGATGGCCAATGAACAGCTAGCGAAACGCTACCTCGAGCTGGGGGCGCTGTTCGTCGCCGTCGGCGTCGACACCACCCTGCTGGCCCGCAGCGCAGAAGCGCTGGCAGCACGGTTTACCGACGCAATCACCACCACAACTGATAACAATAAATCTGTCTACTGAACGGATAATGTGGAGCGCATCATGACGACCTCTACCCTGCAACATAATGAAAATAAAGTCGTTGAAGTAGAAAACCGGGTGATCAAAAAGCTGTTCCGCCGCCTTATCACCTTCCTGTTCGTGCTTTTTGTTTTCTCATTTCTGGACCGCATTAATATCGGCTTCGCCGGGCTGACGATGGGCAAAGATCTCGGTCTGACCTCCACCATGTTTGGTCTGGCCGCGACGCTGTTTTACGTCACCTACGTGATGTGCGGGATCCCCAGCAATATCATGCTGGCGAAGGTCGGCGCCCGCCGCTGGATCGCCGGGATCATGGTGGTGTGGGGGATCGCGTCAACCTGTACGATGTTTGCCACCAACCCGCATACGCTGTATATCCTGCGCATGCTGGTCGGTATCGCTGAAGCCGGCTTCTTGCCAGGGATCCTGGTCTATCTGACCTGGTGGTTCCCGGCCTTTCACCGCGCCCGCGCCAACGCCCTGTTTATGATAGCGATGCCGGTGACCATGATGCTTGGCTCTATCCTCTCCGGCTATATTCTGGCGCTTGATGGCCTGTGGAATCTGAAGGGCTGGCAGTGGCTGTTCCTGCTGGAGGGGCTGCCGTCGGTGGTGCTCGGCGTGGTGACCTGGTTCTTCCTCAACGATACCCCGGATCAGGCCAGCTGGCTGGATAAGGAGGAGAAGCAGGCGCTGAAAACGATGATTGAACGCGAGCGCGAAAGCGCCAGCGTTATCCCAACTTCCGCACGCTCTACCCTGCGGGAAGTGCTGACGCCGGCGGTGCTGATGTACACGCTCGCCTACTTCTGTCTGACCAATACCCTGAGCGCTATCAATATCTGGACTCCGCAGATCCTGCAAAGCTTCAATACCGGCAGTAGCAACATTGTGATCGGCATGCTGGCGGCAATTCCGCAGTTCTGTACGATTTTCGGGATGATCTGGTGGAGCCGGCGATCCGACCGGCGTAAAGAGCGCAAGATGCATACCATCCTGCCCTATCTGTTCGCCGCTGCCGGATGGTTGCTGGCCTCTGCCACCCACCACGGTCTGATCCAGCTGATCGGCATCATTATGGCCTCCGTGGGTTCTTTTACCGCGATGGCGATTTTCTGGACTACCCCGGATCGGGTGATCAGCCTGCAATCGCGGGCGGTGGCGCTGGCGGTCATCAACGCTATCGGCAACATCGGATCCGCCGTCAGCCCGCTGCTGATCGGTATTCTGCGTGATGCCACCGGCAGCTTTAGTTCCGGACTGTGGTTTGTCGCCGGACTGCTGATCGTCGGCGCGTTGGTACTGACCCGGATTCCGATGAGTGCGCGGGAAGACGCCGCCACCGAGGCAGGACTCGCCGCACAGAAAAGTCATTAAGGAGTGCCCATGTGTCAGCCCTCAATCGCCAATATCGATATCAACAAAGATTACGATGAGAGTCTGGGGACCGAGGATGTGCACTATCAGTCGTTTGCCCGCATGGCGGCCTTTTTTGGCCGCGACATGCAGGCGCATCGACACGACCAGTACTTTCAGATGCACTTTCTCGATACCGGGCAGATTGAACTGCAGCTCGACGATCACCGCTACTCGGTGCAGGCGCCGCTGTTTGTCCTGACGCCGCCGTCGGTGCCGCACGCTTTTATCACCGAGTCCGACAGCGACGGGCACGTGCTGACCGTGCGCGAAGATCTGATCTGGCCGCTGCTGGAGGTCCTCTATCCCGGCACGCGGGAAGCGTTCGGGCTGCCGGGTATGTGTCTGTCGCTGGCGGATAAACCCGATGAACTGACGGCGCTGGCGCACTACTGGCAGCTGATTAAACGCGAATCGACCGCCCAGTTGCCGGGGCGCGAACATACCCTGGCGCTGCTGGCGCAGGCGGTGTTCACGCTGCTGTTGCGTAACGCCAGGCTCGACGACCATGCCGCCAGCGGGATGCGCGGAGAGCTGAAGCTGTTTCAGCGCTTTAACCAGATGATCGACAGCCACTACCACCAGCACTGGGCGGTACCAGAGTATGCCAACGAGCTGCACGTTACCGAATCACGGCTGACCGATATCTGCCGCCGCTTTGCCAACCGACCGCCGAAGCGGCTGATCTTCGATCGCCAGCTGCGCGAGGCCAAACGGCTGCTGCTGTTTTCCGACAGCGCGGTCAATGAGATAGCCTGGCAACTGGGGTTTAAAGACCCCGCCTATTTCGCTCGTTTTTTTAGTCGCCAGGTCGGCTGCTCGCCCAGCAGCTACCGTGCGCAAAAAGTACCGGTGTCTTAATTCCCCGCTGGCGGGCTACGATCCGTAGGGCGGGTAGGCCCTAAAAACCGTCCGTAACGTCACCCGGCCAGCGTAGCACCGCCGGGAAAAAGGCTGGCTTCTACAGCGAAAACCCCCTCTCGATCACAGAACCGCACTCCCCCTGAAAAGTACCTGCCGTTGTCGCAAACGTCCCTTCACGAATGGCGCAATAACCGCTTCAATTGAACAACAAAAACAAAACATAAATTTAACATTGAGACCCGAACTCATTCGCAGGCAGCCGCCAGACAGGCAGCCCGAAGCAGGGACGGGATATTCCGATAAATACTGAAGAGGCCCCTATGAAACCTGAAGATTTCCGCGCAGACGCGAAACGCCCGTTAACCGGTGAAGAGTACCTGAAGAGCCTGCAGGATGGCCGCGAGATTTACATCTACGGCGAGCGCGTCAAAGACGTCACCACGCACCCGGCCTTCCGCAACGCCGCCGCCTCCGTCGGCCAGCTGTACGATGCGCTGCATAAGCCAGAAATGCAGGACTCCCTGTGCTGGAACACCGATACCGGCAGCGGCGGCTATACCCATAAATTCTTCCGCGTGGCGAAAAGCGCCGATGACCTGCGCCAGCAGCGCGATGCGATCGCCGAGTGGTCGCGCCTGAGCTACGGCTGGATGGGCCGCACACCGGATTACAAAGCCGCCTTCGGCTGCGCGCTGGGCGCGAACCCGGCCTTCTACGGCCAGTTCGAACAGAACGCCCGCAACTGGTACACACGCATTCAGGAAACCGGCCTGTACTTTAACCACGCGATCGTCAACCCGCCGATTGACCGTCATAAACCGGCCGATGAAGTGAAAGACGTCTACATCAAGCTGGAAAAAGAGACCGATGCCGGGATCATCGTCAGCGGCGCGAAAGTGGTCGCCACCAACTCGGCGCTGACCCACTACAACATGATCGGTTTTGGTTCTGCGCAGGTGATGGGGGAAAACCCGGACTTCGCCCTGATGTTCGTCGCGCCAATGGATGCCGAAGGGGTCAAACTGATCTCCCGCGCCTCCTATGAGATGGTTGCCGGGGTCACCGGATCGCCGTACGACTACCCACTCTCCAGCCGCTTTGATGAAAACGATGCGATCCTGGTGATGGATAAGGTGCTGATTCCGTGGGAAAACGTGCTGATCTATCGCGATTTCGATCGCTGCCGTCGCTGGACGATGGAAGGCGGCTTTGCGCGTATGTATCCGCTGCAGGCCTGCGTACGCCTGGCGGTCAAGCTCGACTTTATCACCGCCCTGCTCAAACGCTCGCTGGAATGTACCGGCACCATGGAGTTCCGCGGCGTACAGGCCGATCTCGGCGAAGTGGTCGCCTGGCGCAATATGTTCTGGGCGCTGAGCGACTCCATGTGCTCCGAAGCGACGCCGTGGGTGAATGGCGCCTGGCTGCCGGATCACGCCGCGCTGCAGACCTACCGCGTCATGGCGCCGATGGCCTACGCCAAGATCAAAAATATTATCGAACGTAACGTGACCAGCGGTCTGATCTATCTGCCATCCAGCGCACGCGATTTGAACAACCCGCAGATCGACCAGTATCTGGCTAAATACGTTCGCGGCTCCAACGGCATGGACCACGTTGAACGTATCAAGATCCTCAAGCTGATGTGGGACGCGATCGGCAGTGAATTCGGCGGCCGCCACGAGCTGTATGAAATCAACTATTCCGGAAGTCAGGACGAAATCCGCCTGCAGTGTCTGCGTCAGGCGCAAAGCTCCGGCAACATGGACAAAATGATGGCGATGGTCGACCGCTGCCTGTCCGAGTACGACCAGAACGGCTGGACGGTGCCGCACCTGCACAACAACTCTGATATCAATATGTTGGATAAGCTGCTGAAGTAATTCGGCAGCGGGAGGTCACAATGCAATTAGATGAACAACGTCTGCGTTTTCGCGATGCCATGTCCAGCCTGTCGGCGGCGGTCAACGTCATTACCACCGAGGGCGACGCCGGCCGCTGCGGCATCACCGCCACAGCCGTGTGCTCGGTAACCGATACGCCGCCGTCGGTGATGGTGTGCATCAATGCCAACAGCGCGATGAACCCGGTATTCCAGGGGAACGGCAAACTGTGCGTTAACGTACTGAACCATGAGCAGGAAGTGATGGCTCGCCATTTCGCCGGCATGACCGGGATGGCCATGGAAGAACGCTTTAGCCTCTCCTGCTGGCAAAAAGGAGCGCTGGGACAGCCGGTTCTGCAAGGGGCGCTGGCCAGCCTTGAAGGGGAGATAAGCCAGGTGCAGACCATCGGTAGCCACCTGGTCTATCTGGTCGAGATCAAGAACATCACCCTGAGCCAGGAAGGCCATGGGCTGATTTACTTTAAGCGCCGTTTCCATCCGGTGATGATGGAAATGGAGGTTGCGGTATAACGTTCTGCTACCTTCGCTTCTGACATTCTCTTTTCTGTCCCCCTTTCTCTGTCCTCCTCTCTTTTTCCTCTCCCCTACGGGGAGGAAAAAGAGGTGGAAAAAATCTTGTGATCTCAATCACATGTTTACCCGCTGCTCATTTCCTGGCCAACCGCTTATCCCGCCTGGTAACCGCTTAACCCCACATAGAACCACTCACAGATTTACCCAACTTTACGCGCGCGGAGTTCTGGCAAGATCGTCCCCAGCATAGCTAACCAATACCTCCTCAACCCCTAACTTAAACCCAGACGGCTTCGGCCCATTATTCATCTTATTAACGCCAGGTTTTACTATGGATACTAAAAAGTTATTCAAGCACATACCCTGGGTGATTCTTGGAATCATCGGGGCATTTTGCCTCTCAGTCGTCGCTCTGCGCCGCGGTGAGCACGTCAGTGCGCTGTGGATCGTGGTGGCGTCAGTTTCCGTCTACCTCGTCGCCTACCGTTATTACAGCCTGTATATCGCGCAAAAGGTGATGAAGCTCGATCCTACGCGTTCTACGCCGGCGGTCATTAACAACGATGGTCTGAACTACGTCCCGACCAACCGCTACGTGTTGTTCGGCCACCACTTTGCCGCTATCGCCGGCGCCGGTCCTCTGGTGGGCCCGGTTCTCGCCGCGCAGATGGGCTACCTGCCGGGTACCCTGTGGCTGTTGGCGGGGGTGGTGCTGGCCGGGGCGGTACAGGACTTTATGGTGCTGTTTATCTCCTCGCGCCGTAACGGCGCCTCGCTGGGTGAGATGATCAAGCAAGAGATGGGGCCGGTTCCGGGTTCCATTGCGCTGTTCGGCTGCTTCCTGATTATGATCATCATCCTCGCGGTGCTGGCGCTGATCGTGGTAAAAGCGCTGGCAGAAAGCCCGTGGGGCGTCTTTACCGTCTGCTCGACCGTTCCGATCGCCCTGTTTATGGGGATCTATATGCGCTTCCTGCGCCCGGGTCGCGTGGGTGAAGTGTCGGTGATTGGTATCGTCCTGCTGGTGGCGTCCATTTACTTCGGCGGCATCATTGCCCACGACCCGTACTGGGGCCCGGCGCTGACCTTTAAAGACACCACCATCACCTTTACCCTGATCGGCTACGCGTTTATCTCCGCGCTGCTGCCGGTGTGGCTGATTCTGGCGCCGCGTGATTACCTCGCGACCTTCCTGAAAATCGGCGTTATCGTTGGCCTGGCGCTGGGCATCGTGATCCTCAACCCGGATCTGAAAATGCCGGCGGTCACCCAATACATCGATGGTACCGGTCCGCTGTGGAAAGGTGCGCTGTTCCCGTTCCTGTTTATCACTATCGCCTGCGGCGCAGTGTCTGGCTTCCATGCGCTGATCGCCTCCGGCACCACGCCGAAGCTGCTGGCTAATGAAACCGACGCCCGCTTTATCGGCTACGGCGCGATGCTGATGGAGTCCTTCGTGGCGGTGATGGCGCTGGTTGCGGCGTCGATCATTGAGCCGGGCCTCTACTTCGCGATGAACACCCCGCCGGCAGGCCTGGGCATCACCATGCCGAACCTGCACGAAATGGGCGGTGAAAACGCCGCGTTGATTGCCGCACAGCTGAAGGATGTGACCGCTCACGCAGCGGCGACCGTCAGCTCCTGGGGCTTTGTGATTTCACCTGAGCAAATCCTGCAAACGGCGAAAGATATCGGCGAGCCGTCGGTACTGAACCGCGCGGGCGGCGCGCCGACTCTGGCCGTGGGTATCGCTCATGTGTTCCACAAAATCATGCCGATGGCGGATATGGGCTTCTGGTACCACTTCGGTATTCTGTTTGAAGCGCTGTTTATCCTTACCGCGCTGGATGCCGGTACCCGCGCAGGCCGCTTTATGCTGCAGGATCTGCTGGGCAACTTCGTGCCGTTTCTCAAGAAAACCGACTCGCTGGTGGCGGGCATTATCGGCACCGCGGGCTGCGTCGGGCTGTGGGGCTACCTGCTGTATCAGGGCGTGGTCGACCCGCTGGGCGGCGTGAAGAGCCTGTGGCCGCTGTTCGGTATCTCTAACCAGATGCTGGCCGCCGTGGCGCTGGTGCTGGGTACCGTGGTACTGGTCAAAATGCAGCGTACCAAATACATCTGGGTTACCGTGATCCCGGCCGCATGGCTGCTGCTGTGCACCACCTGGGCGCTGGGTCTGAAACTGTTCAGCACCAACCCGCAGATGGAAGGCTTCTTCTTCATGGCTCAGCAGTATAAAGAGAAGATTGCTTCCGGCGGCGAACTGACCGCGCAGCAGATTGCTAACATGAACCATATCGTGGTGAACAACTACACTAACGCCGGTCTGAGTATTCTGTTCCTGGTGGTGGTATACAGCATCATCTTCTACGGCATCAAAACGTGGCTCAACGTGCGTAACAACAAAGTCCGCACCGACAAAGAGACCCCGTACGTGCCCGTTCCGGAAGGCGGCGTGAAAACCTCGTCACATCATTAAAAAAACGGCGGGTGGCGCTACGCTGACCCGCCCTACAAGGTTCTGTAGGCCCGGTCAGCGTAGCGCCACCGGGCTTTTTCTTATCAGGATGAGTTATGTTTGGTAACTTAGGCGAAGCAAAAAAATACCTGGGTCAGGCAGCCAAAATGCTGATAGGCATTCCGGACTACGACAACTACGTCGAACATATGAAAGCCAACCACCCGGATAAGCCTTACATGACCTATAACGAATTCTTCCGCGAACGCCAGCAGGCCCGCTACGGCGGCGACGGCAAAGGCGGCGTACGCTGCTGTTAATGGAGGCAAACATGGCACCGATTGCAGTCACCCTGTTGACCGGTTTTCTTGGCGCGGGTAAAACCACCCTGCTGCGCCATATTCTTAACGAACAGCACGGCTTTAAAATCGCCGTGATCGAAAACGAATTTGGCGAAGTTGCCGTTGACGATCAGCTGATTGGCGACCGCGCCACGCAGATCAAAACCCTGACCAACGGCTGCATCTGCTGTACCCGCTCCAACGAGCTGGAAGACGCACTGCTCGACCTGCTCGACAGCCGCGATCGCGGCGACATTGATTTTGACCGGCTGGTGATTGAGTGCACCGGCATGGCCGACCCCGGCCCGATTATTCAGACCTTCTTCTCTCATGAAGTTCTCTGCGAACGCTATCTGCTTGACGGGGTGATTGCGCTGGTGGATGCGGTCCATGCCGATCAGCAGATGAACCAGTTCACCATCGCCCAGTCGCAGGTGGGCTACGCCGATCGGATTCTGCTGACAAAAACGGACGTGGCGGGCGACAGCGACAGGCTGCGCGAACGGCTGGCGAGGATTAACGCCCGGGCGCCGGTTTATACCGTGATCCACGGTGATATCGACCTGAGCCAGCTGTTTAATACCAGCGGCTTTATGCTGGAAGAGAAGGTGGTGAACAGCGCGCCGCGCTTTCACTTTATCGCCGATAAGCAAAACGACGTCGCGTCTATCGTGGTCGAACTGGATTACCCGGTCGATATCAGTGAAGTGTCGCGGGTGATGGAAAACCTGCTGCTCTCTTTCGCCGAGCAGTTGATGCGCTACAAAGGGATGTTATGGATTGACGGCGAGCCAAATCGCCTGCTGTTCCAGGGCGTCCAGCGCTTATACAGCGCCGACTGGGATCGCCCGTGGGGCGATGAAACGCCCCACAGCACGCTGGTGTTTATCGGCATTAATTTGCCGGAAGAGGAGATTCGCGCGGCGTTTGCCGGATTGCGCAAGTAACGGTTCGGACTTCTCCCTCTCCCGGAGGGAGGAGGTCAGCATGAAGGCATCAGGCGGTACAGAATTCATTCCAGGTATCACGATAAATAATGTTCCCTTCAATGTGCTTCCAGACGATGGCCTCATAACGCAATTCGAGTGTTTCAAGGTGCGTGCTGCTCAGACCGGTGGGTGACAGGTACGGTGCAATCGTGGTGATTTTGACGTTGTCGAGGACGATATTGAAATACTCGGCTTCAAGGCCTGATTCCATAATACGGTACATCCTGATCGTCGCTTTTTTCAGGGTACGACCTTCGCACACCGCGCGATACAGAACGGGTGTCGTCTGGTCGAACTCTTTCACTATGGCGATCGGACGATGAACGCGCGTACCGGTAAGTTTACCCCAGTGCGGATCAACGGGAATGGTGATGCCGTGCGAGAATGATTTTAATTCGATAGAACCTGCACGCAGGGGCATTAAACAGCCGCCAACAATCGGCGAACCGTTTTCATCCTCAAGCCACAGGTGTGCGGGAGTAGACATATATAACTTCCTTATAAGCAAATGTAATAAATCGTTTTCTCTGGCGTTTACCATTTCACATAACGTGCAAATATATATATTATGAATATAGCGAACACCCCCACAGGCCAGAGGGGACCAGAGGGAAAAAAATAAATAAATGCCATTGCGAATAACAAAGTCAGCAATCCAGGCCCATGGAGCGAAACCAAGGACCTAAATATCCTACAGAAAATCCTTTTAATAATATTCATCACAATTATTGAATCATCCTGGTAATAATTTCTGCAATGTCACTGTCCGATGCCCATTGTGCCTTAAGCGCCCCAACTCGCTCAAACAATGGTTCTATCAGAAAATACATCATCTCCAGTCCCTGAGCGTAGAGTACAGAGTAATAGGCCGGCCAGGTAAACTGGAGTCGATGAGCGCTATCTGCTGCCTTCTGGACAATCCCATATATGCCAGAGAGTGTAATCGCCATCCCCGTCGCACGTCCCGCTAAGACTCGCATATCAAGGTTTAGGTTCATACCGACCGTAACTGAGGAGGTGACCGCTAATATGAAACCATAACCGGTCAGAGAACTCGCCGCAATGTGTACATTGACCGCCATCAGCATTTTTTTGATATGCTCTAGTTGATCGGACGTTTTATATTTAAATATTTCTTCAAAATATACTTTGAACATTTCATAAACAATATCGTCATGTTGAAAAAGGTGAATGACCGCGAGAGTAAATCGTCCATCTTCATTTTTTTGCCGCTGACAAACATCCTGATATTCATCAGTAAAGCAGGATGCGTAATACAACGCGCGTTTTGCGCCAGCACCGGTCAATGCAATCTGATCTGCCACCGCGTTTTCAACGCCCGCCAGCGCATGATCAAGTTTCAATGCGAGAATGTTATGGGATTGCAAATAACGGATGACTTCATTTCTGTAGTACATAGCCGCTCCTGGCCATTATGGATTCCGCGAAAGGTCGTCGGAAGGCTATATTGACAAGAAATGCCCACCAGAAGATATATTCGTTCTCAACGATTTTATTTTAATTCAAAAAAATCAGTTAAATTCATTAAACATTACAGAACTGTCGCTCCGCTTTTCTGCGTATCACACGGTAATACGCTGATCGAAAACGGGGTGAGCATAGTCTTTCACCTGACTCAGCAATACCGCGTTGAACATGAACGACCGCCCGCTCAATTCATCAGCAAAAATGTAAATTAAAATTTTTATTGGTAACAATTGAAATACTTTCAAGAATAATCACAGAGGTAGACTATTTTCTCTGCAACTCATTTTCCCCGTTTGTTCAATTCAGGTTTAGCCAAACAGCTAAACTGACCCTAAACGGTAAAACGTTAATGATTGACGCCGCGACAAAGAAACTAATTCACAACATCTGCAGATGTATTTCAATAACAAACCCAGAATAAAAAATCGAAAATAGTCATATTTGCAGTTGTAAAAATCGTTTGATAGGGTATCCGCAGATTAGTTTTACGACGAGGCATCTACTATGAAAAAGCTCAATATCCTTATCCTTTCTGCGCTAACCGCGGTTTCTGGCTCCGCAATGGCGATGGGCTTTACCGTCGAGCAGGGTAAAAACTTTACCAACCTTAATATGGAACTGGGTAAATCCTCCTCCGGCCTTTATGCCGAAAGCAACTGGCTGAAAAATACCGATGACGGTACCCAGACCGGCGGCGTTGGCGCAGGTTATAACCTGGAAGTTGGCCCGGTGATGCTCAATGCCGGCGCGAAAGCCATCTACCTTGGGCCGAAAAAAGGCGATAACGGCGTGGCGTTCCCCATCGGCGGCGGCGTTAACGTTGCGCTGACCGACAGCATCCACGTCTTCGGCGAAGGTTATGCCGCGCCGGAAGGCCTGAATAACAGCGTGAAAAACTACGTTGAAGCCAACGGCGGCGTGAGCTGGACGCCCATTACCCCGGTGACGCTGAAAGTGGGTTACCGCCATGTCAGCGTTGACGGCAAAGACGGTCGTCCGAACCACACCCTGATTGATGGTGCCTATATTGGCGGTGGGGTCACCTTCTGACCTGCCGGTAAGCGTAAAAAAACCTGCCATCCGGCAGGTTTTTTATTCACGGCTCACAACGTTCGATTACCGGCGAATCACCACCAGCTTCTGGTTCACAAACTCTTTAATCCCCAGGTCGGACAGCTCACGGCCAAAGCCAGAGCGCTTCACGCCGCCGAACGGCAGCTCCGGCGCGGTATCGGTTAACCAGTTGATATAGACCATCCCGGTTTCGATTCGCGACGCCATCCGTTTCGCCCGTTCGATATCCTGGCTGAACACGGCGCCCCCCAGACCATAGTGCGAATCGTTCGCCAGCTTCACCGCCTCGTCGTCGTCCTTCACCACGTAGATTTGCGCCACCGGGCCGAAAAACTCTTCAAAGTACGCCGGGTTATCACGGGTAATGCCGGTCAGAATGGTTGGCTCGAAAAAGCTGCCTTCCCGCGGCGCCGGTTTACCGCCCAGATGCACTCTGGCACCGTTTTTCACCGCCTCATCCACCTGTCTGGTCAGCGTTTGCAGCGCATCTTTCGAGGAGAGCGGGCCCAGCGTCGTACTCTCGTCCAGCGGATCGCCGATTTTCACCTGGCGGAAGGCTTCGGTGAACTGGCTCAAGAACTGGTCGGCAATGTTTTCGTGCAGGATAAAACGTTTCGCCGCGGTGCACACCTGGCCGGCGTTGTTGAGTCGCGCCTGTACGCCAGTCTTCACCGCCTTCTCCAGACTGGCATCATCCAGTACCACAAACACATCATTGCCACCCAGTTCGAGGGTCGCCTTTTTGATGTATTTTGCCGCCTGGGACGCCACCACGCTGCCGGCTTTTTCCGAACCGGTTAGCGCTGCCCCCTGGACGCGATCGTCGGCGATGATTTTCGCCACCTGCTCCTGGGAGATAAAGAGGTTGGTCCACGCCCCTTCGGGCGCTCCCGCCTCACGCACCAGATGGGCGAAGGTCTCTGCACAATGCGGAACGATACTCGCATGTTTGGCGATAATCGGGTTCCCCGCCGCCAGGTTTGGCGCCAGTACCCGCATCAGCTGGTAGTAAGGAAAGTTCCAGGGTTCCACGGCCATCAGCACGCCGACAGGATGGTGTTCAACCCAGGCCTCGCCGATGTCGGAGGGATATTTCACCGGAGCCAGAAACGATTTCGCATTATCGGCATAGTAGCGGGCGATTTGCGCACAGAGCTTCACCTCACCGCGGCTTTGCGCAATCAATTTCCCCATCTCCTGGCTGGCGATTTTCGCCAGCTCGTCAACCCGGCTGTCGATAAGATCCGCCAGCCTGTGCAGAACGGGTAGGCGCCGGTCGATATCCCCCTTCGACCAGGCGGAATGGTAGAGCGCATCCGCCTGCTGCAGCGCCGCTTCGACGTCCGCATCGCTGTGCGCAGCGTACTGTTTAATCAGCTGATTATTTGCAGGATTCACCGTCTGATAAGCCATATCGTATGTCTCCTTGTTATCGCTATTTATGTAGTCATAAAAACTACTCAAGGTATTAAGGGTAGTAGAGATGGCTAATCGCGCGGGTAAAGTTAGGTATATACGGAGGATTCTGGAGAGATATCGCCGCCGGTGACGCGAGCGTCGCGCCCGCAGACAGACCCGGACGGGCGTGCTATAAACCCCCTATCCCCTTCGCTAAGGAGTCTTTCGTGAGCCATACGCGCGATATCCTGCAAACCTTCTGGCGCGACGAACAGCTGCCCTGGCTGGAACTGCGCAGCACCCGGCAAAGTCGCCAGTCCTATAAACGGCACCGCCATCCGCAGCTCTCTGTAGGGGCGATTATCGAAGGGGAAACGTGCTGTTTGTGCAACGGCCGGGAATATCTGCTGCGTCCCGGCGATCTGATCATTATCCCCGCTCAAGCGCCGCACAGCTGTAACCCGCGCGATGGCCGGCCGCGCAGCTACCATATGCTGTACCTCGATATGACGTGGTGCCGGCAACGGCTGCCGCTTTTCCCAAGTCAGGCGCAGGTGCACGCGCCGCATCCCGTGATCCGCGATCCTGAGCTTTTCGCACAATATCAGCAGATTGTGGTGCTAATGGAGCAGCAGAAAACGGCAGCGCTCCCCGAACAGGTTGCACAACTGCTGCGGGCGCTCCCGCTATGCCCCGCCCCGCCACTACCGCTGCGCGCTACCAGTTCGCAGCTCTTCCGTCGCCTGGCGGCCGATTTACAGGAACCGCCCACCCTTGATGCGCTGGCCCACGAGTTCGCCCTGCGCAAAGAGACGCTGATTCGCACCTTTAAGCAGGACACTGGCCTGACGCCCGCCAGCTTTATGAATATGGCACGCATCGAATTTGCCAAAACGCGCCTGCGCGCCGGAGATGAGATCGCCGACGTCGGCTACCAGGCCGGATTTGCCGACCAGAGCCATTTCCACAAAACCTTTGTCAGCTACACCGCCGCTACGCCGCGCCAGTACGCGCTAGGCCGATCAATATCAGACAATAATTAGCGCCCCGCTTGCCATAGGCTGATCTCAGGTTCTTTGTGAGGTCGCTATGGACATGTTGACGTCGTTTTTCCCGCCCGCCTTTCCCGCGCTGGCGCTCTCCCACTTCGTTGCCCTGCTTAGCCCGGGGCCAGATTTCTTTTTACTGATGGGCTACGCCATCCGCTATCGCCTGCGCGGCAGCGTCGGCCTGTGCGTCGGTATCGCCGCCGGAAACGGGCTGTACATTGTGCTGGCGATTATCGGCTGGGGGATACTGCGTCAGACGCCGCTGCTGTTTACCGTCGTCGAGCTGTTGGGCGCCGCATATTTGCTGTGGATTGGCAGCCTGCTGCTGAGAAGCCGCCCGACGACGCTGGATGTCCACAGCGCCTCGGCCTCACGCCCATCGCTGGTAAAACAGCTTCTTCTGGGGCTGGGTTCTTCACTGCTCAATCCTAAAAACGCCCTGTTTTATCTGGCGCTGATGACCTCGTTGCTGGGCCCGGACGTCACGCTGGTGCAGCAGGTCGTCAGCGGAGTCTGGATGACCAGTATCGTGCTGCTGTGGGATCTCTTGCTGGTGACGATGATTGCCCTCCCGGCGGTGCAGCGTCGCCTTTCCGCCGTAGTCTGGCGCGTTGAGCGGGCGGCGGGCGGCGTACTGATGGCTTTTGGCTGTTGGATTATGTGGCAGTTTTTGCACGAGTCCGCCGTCAGGCTATATGCTTAAGCCTATGGAAAAAATTGCTGAACTGAAACGCGCCAAACTGCTGGCGCTGTCGCTACTGCTGATTGCGGTCGCCATTTTTATCACCACGCTGCTACTGCCGCCGACGCCGTGGGTCAGCGCGCTCAAGGCTATCTCCGAAGCGGCGATGGTCGGGGCGCTGGCCGACTGGTTCGCGGTGGTGGCACTGTTTCGTCGTATCCCGCTGCCGTTTATCTCCCGACATACGGCGATTATTCCCCGCAATAAGGACAGGATCGCCGATAATCTTGGCTATTTTGTGCAGGAAAAATTTCTCGATACGCCCTCGCTGGTGGCGCTCATCCGTCGCTATGAACCTGCCCTGATGCTCGGCAACTGGTTCAGCCAGCCGGAAAATGCCCGCCGGGTGGGCCACCATCTGCTGCAGGTGATGAGCGGCTTTCTGGAGCTGACCGATGATGCCCGTATTCAGCGCCTGCTGCGCCGGGCGGTACATAAGGCGATTGATAAAGTCGATCTGACGCAGACCAGCGCCATGATGCTGGAGGGATTAACCCGCAACAATCGCCATCAGAAGCTGCTGGACTCGCTCATTACCCAGCTCATTGCATTGCTGCAGCGCGACAGCTCGCGCGCGTTTATTGCCCGTGGCATTGTCCACTGGCTGGAGACCGAGCATCCGCTGAAGGCCAAAATTCTGCCCACCGAATGGCTGGGCGAACACAGCGCCGACATGGTGACCGACGCGGTGAATACGCTGCTCGACGAAGTCACCCAGGATCGCAGCCATCAGATCCGCCAGGCGTTCGATCGCGCCACCTTAAAACTGATCGATAACCTGAAAACCGATCCGCTGCTGGCGGAAAAAGCGGAGGGCATCAAGGCCTACCTGAAAAATGATGAGGCCTTTAACCGCTACCTCAGCGAGGTATGGGCCGACCTGCGGGCGTGGATCAAAAACGATGTCACCCGCGACGACTCGCGGATTCAACAGCGGATTACCGATGCCGGGCAGTGGTTTGGCGAAACGTTGCTCCACGATGACGCGCTGCGCGAGTCGCTAAACGAACACCTGGAGCAGGCGGCCCATCGAGTGGCGCCAGAGTTTGCCGCCTTCCTGACTCGTCATATCAGCGATACGGTCAAAAGCTGGGATGCGCGGGATATGTCGCGGCAAATTGAACTCAATATCGGTAAAGACCTGCAGTTTATCCGCATCAACGGCACCCTGGTCGGCGGCTCTATCGGCCTCGTACTGTGGCTATTCTCGCAGATCCCGGCGCTGTTTGTGCATTAAGCGAGCGCAAAACAGGGCCCCGCACGCTGGCGGGGCCCGGTGTTTAGCCGATGCGGGTAAACCCGGCCTCCAGATCGGCAATCAAATCGCCGACATCCTCCAGCCCGATATGTACCCTGACCAGCGTCCCGCTGAAATCCACCTCGCCGGCTGGACGAATACTGTTCAGCTCTTCCGGCTGGTTAGCCAGAATCAACGACTCGAACCCGCCCCACGAGTAGGCCATATGGAACAGCGAGAAGTTGTCGAGGAACATCGACATTTGCTCATCCGTCAGGCGCTTTTTCAGTACGAAGGAGAACAGGCCCGAGCTGCCGGTGAAATCCCGCTGGAAATATTCATGGCCCGGACACTCTGCTAAAGCCGGATGATTCACCCGCGCCACTTCCGGCCTCGCCGACAGCCAGCGAGCAATGTGGATACTGCTCTCTTGATGCTGTCTGAGGCGTACCGCCAACGTGCGCAGCCCGCGGCTGCCGTTATAGGCGGTATCCGCATCCAGCGTCTGCCCCATCAGATAGGAGTTTTCGCGCAGACGATCCCAGCAGCGGGCGTTGGAGACCGCCGTACCCAGCATGGCGTCGGAATGGCCAATGGTGTACTTGGTGCCTGCCTGAATCGAGATATCCACGCCGTAGTCCAACGCCTTAAACAGCACGCCCGCCGCCCAGGTGTTGTCGATCATGATAACGATCTGCGGATTTACCGCGCGGATCGCGTTGACCATTCCCGGTACATCCTGGACTTCCATGGTGATTGAGCTGGGGGACTCCAGAAAGACCACTTTGGTCTCCGGGCGGATCAACCCGGCAATCCCGGCGCCGATCAGCGGATCGTAATAGGTGGTTTCAACGTTGAATTTGCTGAGGATCTTATTGCAGAAGTCCTGCGTTGGCTCATAGGCCGCGCCGGTCATCAGGATATGGTCGCCGCTTTGCACGAACGCCAGAATCGCATTGGTCACCGCCGCTGCCCCGCACGGATAGAGCGCGCAGCCCGCGCCACCTTCCAGTTCACTCATCGCTTTCTGAAACGCGAAATGGGTGTAGGTCCCGCGACGGCCGTAGAACAGCTCGCCGTTGGCGCGATTGGCGGTAGCAAATTTTTTATCTTTCACCGTCTCAAAGACCAGCGAAGAAGCGCGCTGGATAACCGGGTTTACCGCCCCCTGGGTGTAGCGTTTATCGCGTCCGGCGATAATTAACTGCGTGTCGAGCTTGAGTGAATTCTTCATAACGTCTCCTGTAATATCCTTATATCCGTGTGAAAGCTTATACGGCGGCAGGCGTGGATTTCAGTTCAGCCGGTGCCGGCTTTTTTCCGGCGAAGCGTTCCACAATCTGCGCGGCGTTCAAATCATGAATCACGTTGATCAGGGTAGCCGGAGCATCGGTGATGGTGCCCAGTACCACCAGCATCGGGATCGCCTCCATCGGCAGCCCCAGCGTGGTGACGATAAAAATTTCACCGAGGAATGCGCCGCCCGGTACGCCGCCAACGATAATGGCGGAGAGCACGGCGATCAGCATGGTCAGAAAGAAGGTTTCGCTGGTGAACTCCATCCCCAGCACCGAATAGATAAAGACGATCTTCAGCGCGGCGATCATGGCCACACCGCCCTTATTCAGGTTAACCAGCAGCGGAATAGAGACATCGACGATTTCCGGGTTAATGCCCATCGCTTTACCGGCGCGCAGGGTGACGGGCAGCGTCCCTAATGAGGAGCAGGTCCCGAGCGCGGTCGCCGACGGTTCAACCGCATTGCGCCAGAATGCTTTCACCGCCGGCATGCCGCCGCCGATATATGAATAGAGAATCGAACCGAAGATAAAATAGGCCAGCGTGGCAACCATAAACAGGCCGATTGCCCGGGCAAAGGTCAACAGCAGCCCCGAGTCCTGGCTGGCCATCGTCGCGGCGAAATAGCAGCCCAGACCTATCGGCGCGACTTTCATAATGATCGAGACGATCTTCATGATGACGGTATTGGCATCTTCCAGCAGCGAGGCTATGCGTTTACCCGCCTGTTCCGATTGCCCGATGGCCACACCGGCAATAATCGCCATCACGATCAGCGCCAGAATATTGGACTTCGAGAACAGCCCGATAAAATCGCTGGTGGTGATCATGCTGACAAAATCCATCTTCCCGCTGCCCGCCTGCACCGACTGTGACAGATCGATGGTGACCCCCTGCGCCGGGTTGTACCATAAGGCGAGCGCGACGATGCCGGCCGCGGGAATAAAGGCCATCGCAATCGAAACAATGAAGATAATCGCCATAATGCGTCCCAGCCTTTTCAGGTCGGTCATACTGGCGATCGATGACATCACGCTGATGCCCACCAGCGGGACAATAATCATAAACAGCAGGTTAAGGAATATCTGACCTATCGGCTGTAATTTAACCGCCAGTCCTGGGGCGTAAATACCTGTCAGGCCGCCGATCACCAGGGCAATTAATAAAATAATAGAGGATTTGTAGGGTTCGAGTCGTGACCACATAACCGGTACCTTTTAATTAAAATTATATTAAATGAGATTAAATTCACAATTTAATGACTTTCTGCGGCGCCTCCTTTTATTTTGTGATGCAACTCACTTAAGTTGTTATTTTTTCATTTTGCCAGCAAGTTGTTTCCTGTGATTCAATAGTTGCATGTTTCAGATACGAATGTAACGGCTCATTCGTACCGTTTTTGCAAATCACTTGTGAATTTAAGGAAAAAATGAGCACGCCAATTTCACTCAAGCATCTGGAGTTTTTTATCAAAATTGTCGACTGCGGAGGATTATCCGAGGCCGCCACACAGCTTAACGTCTCGCCTTCTGCGGTCAGTAAAAGCCTCTCGGCAATGGAAGATACGCTGGGCACGACATTAATTAAGCGTACCACCCGCAGTATTACCTTGACCGACGCCGGACAATATCTATTTAATCGCGCCAATAAGTTACTAAAAGAGTTTGATGATACGTTAAATACCACTTCCGGCTATTATCATAATCCGCAGGGTGAATTACGAATTACCTGCTCCATTGCCTTTGGCTACTCCCGGTTGGTCAACCTGGTGGATAAATATCGTCAGCAGTACCCGGATGTGAATCTGTATATTGATTTGAACGATAATTTCGTCAACCTCAATGAAACCGACTTCGATATCGCTCTGCGTATCTCCACCGCACCGCCGCAAAACTACGCCATGCGCAAACTGGTTTCGATTCGCTGGGCTTATTGTGCGTCACCCGGCTATCTGGCTAAAAAAGGGATGCCGGTGCGGCGCAGCGATCTGGTGAATCATGATTGCCTGGTTTATCCCGGCTTGACGCCGGTGCTGAAGGTGACCGACGAGCACGATCGCCCGCATCAGCTTAAGCTGTACATGCCTATCCAGGCCAACAGCAGCCTGGTACTGTTAAAATCGGTGCTGGAAGATCAGGGCGTTGCCTACCTGCCGACCTATCTAATCGGCGATCATATTCAGAAAGAGGAGATCACGCCGCTGATCCTCGATGGGACGATCGCCTGCGAGACGCACGCGCTGTATGCGCTCTATTTCCCCAGCAAATACAGCAATCCTAAAGTACGATCGTTTATCGATTTCCTGGTGGCAGAACTCGGCCCGGTGCCCGCGTGGGATAGCTGGATCCCCAGCTAACCTTATCTCCTCTGCCTTTTGATGCATTCAGAGCCCATTTAAGGAGCAAAAATGGCTGACATTACCCTGACTCCCGGCGAACGCGATCTGCTTCGCGAAAAGCTATGCGCATACTGCGAACAGAATTTTGACCTTGAACTGGAGCAGTTTGACGCCGAGTTCTTTGTCGATTTTATCGCGAAAGAGCTCGGCCCTATGTTCTATAACGCCGGGATTGAGGAGGCGATCCGCACCCACGTGGCTTACAGCGAGCGCATTCAGGAAGAGATGGATTTGAAGAAGGTCTACTAACGCCGCGGGATGCGTGGAAGATCAACAAACACACATAAACAACAGGGCTATAATAGCGACTCTTTCATCATCTCCCGTGTACGGGGAAGGAAAATCATGTCGCTCATCACCGATCTACCCGCCATCTTCGACCAATTCTCGGAAGCTCGTCAGCAGGGTTTTCTCACCGTCATGGACCTTAAAGAACAGAATGTGCCGCTAGTGGGCACCTACTGTACCTTTATGCCACAGGAGATAGCCATGGCGGCGGGCGCTGTCGTCGTCTCGCTGTGTTCCACCTCCGATGAGACCATTGAAGAGGCGGAGAAAGACCTGCCGCGCAACCTCTGCCCGCTGATTAAAAGCAGCTATGGCTTCGGCAAAACCGATAAATGCCCCTACTTTTACTTCTCTGACCTGGTGGTCGGCGAAACCACCTGCGATGGCAAAAAGAAGATGTACGAGTACATGGCCGAGTTCAAGGCGGTACACGTGATGCAGCTACCGAACAGCGCCAGCGACGCCGCCTCCCGGGCGCTGTGGAAAGCGGAGATCAAGCGCCTGCAGCAGGTGATTGAAACGCGTTTCGCTACGCCAATCAGCGAGGCGGCGCTGCGCGAAGCCATCGTGTTGAAAAATCGCGAACGCCGGGCGCTGGCCAATTTCTATCGCCTCGGGCAGTTAAATCCACCGGCGCTCAGCGGCGGCGACATTCTGAAAGTGGTTTACGGCGCGACCTTCCGCTTCGACAAAACTGCGCTGATTGATGAACTCAACGCGATGGCAGAACGTATCCATCAGCAATGGCGCGAAGGTCAACGACTGGAGGCCCGCCCGCGTATTCTGATTACCGGCTGCCCAATCGGCGGTGCGGCGGAAAAAGTGGTCCGCGCCATCGAAGACAACGGCGGCTGGGTGGTGGGTTATGAGAACTGCACCGGCGCGAAAGCTACCGAGCACTGTGTGGCGGAAGACGGCGACGTCTACGATGCCTTAACCGATAAATATCTCGCTATTGGCTGCTCCTGCATTTCGCCCAACGATCGGCGCCTGCAGCTGCTGAGCCAGATGGTCGAGGAGTATCAGGCCGATGGCGTGGTCGACGTCATCCTGCAGGCCTGCCATACCTATGCCGTTGAATCGCTGGCGATTAAGCGCCACGTACGTCAGCGGCACGACATTCCCTATATCGCGATTGAAACCGACTATTCGACGGCAGACCTCGGCCAGCTCAGTACCCGCGTCGCCGCATTTATCGAAATGTTGTAAGGAGCGCGCGTGATCTACACGGTAGGCATTGACTCCGGCTCCACCGCGACAAAAGGTATCCTGCTGGCAGACGGCGTCATTGCACGCCGTTTTCTCTGCCCGACCCCCTTTCGCCCCGCCGACGCCATCAACGACGCCTGGGAGACGCTGCGCGCAGGCCTCGCGGAAACGCCCTTTTTAACCCTCACCGGCTATGGTCGCCAACTGGTCGATTTTGCCGATAAACAGGTGACGGAGATTTCCTGTCACGGGCTCGGCGCACGTCTGCTGGCGCCGGAAACCCGCACGGTGATTGATATCGGCGGCCAGGACAGCAAAGTCATCCAGCTGGATGCGCAGGGCAACCTCAGCGACTTTCTGATGAATGACAAATGCGCGGCCGGTACCGGTCGCTTTCTGGAGGTGATTTCGCGAACCCTCGGCGCCAGCGTCGAGCAGCTGGACGCCATTACTGAAGGCGTTGAAGCGCACGCCATCACCAGCATGTGCACGGTATTCGCCGAATCGGAAGTGATCAGCCTGCGTTCAGCCGGGGTCGCGCCGGAGGCGATTCTGGCCGGGGTGATCAACGCCATGGCCCGGCGCAGCGCGAACTTTATCGGCCGCTTATCCGCGCAGGGGCCATTGCTGTTTACCGGCGGCGTCAGCCACTGCGCGACGTTCGCCGCGATGCTGGAGCGTCACCTCGGCCTGACGGTGCACAGGCACCCGGACGCCCAGTTTGCCGGCGCCATCGGCGCGGCGCTGATCGGCCAACGCCTGAGGCGGCGAGGATGACGGCATATCTGTTTTTATTTCATTCGACGGTAGGGGTGGTACGGATGCGCAAAGCCCTACAGGCGGCGGGATTACCCTTTCAGGTCAAGGACATTCCACGTCAGCTGCGCGGCGGCTGCGGGCTGTGCATTTATCTGCACTGTCTGCCGGGAGAAGAACAGAAGTGGGTTATCCCCGGCCAAACGGAAGCCATATTTCGCGTTGCCGGGGATGATTACCAGCTGCTGGCTAACTTTCCGCAGCAGGCATAAAGGCTATCCCTGCCAGGGCGTCAATCATCGCCCGGCGGCGCTTCGCTTGCGCGGGCCTACAGCCGATCGCGGATCGCCCAGCCCCGGTCTTGTTTGCAGGCCGGGTAAGGCGCCAGCCGCCACCCGGCATAATGCGCGCGCAGTGGCCGTAGCGCTCGCCCATGGGATCCCTATCAATCCCCCGATCGCCAGCAGAGCGCATTGGCGGCCTGAGGCTATTCCGTGATGACGAACCGCGTCGGCGCAAAGCAGTTCAGAATCCGGTGCACAAGGAAAACCAACGTCAGCGTAACGATAAGCGAGGCGGTCACCGAAGTAATACGGTACAGATCGCTGAAGATCAGATCCTGGTCCGGGTGCAGGTTCTGGCCGAACATGATCCCGATGGTGGTGATGCTGGCGAAGCCCACCCCGGCGCCAACCTTTTCCATCACGTGCAGGCGGGCGCTAAAGGCCAGACCCAGGCCAATCAGCGGCATCATCAATACCATATGGTTGCTGAAATCGTAGATAAGCAGCTGCACCACCAGAATATACAGGCAGGACAACACCACCCCCGCGACACGCCACACCGAGCTTATCACCGCGCCGCGATAGTGCATCGGGAACAGGATCAGGATCCCCGCCATCAGCGCCGAAAGAGAGTCACTGAGATCGCAGATCTGGAAGACCACGAAAATCAGGGTGGCGACGGTGCCGGAGAGCAGCGATTCATGGCGCACCCTGGCGGCGTCTTTCTCGATTCGCGGCGGCGGCTTACGCGGTTCGACGTCCGGAATCAGGTAATTCATTAACGCGCTGAGCGCCACCGCCATCACACAGGCTTCCATATTAGAGAACAGCAGCGTGTGCCAGTTGCTGGTGGGATAGCTCATAAAGTTGAGCATCGTGCTCTGACAGACCACCCCCATCGACCCCAGCAGAAACAGCGGCCCCTGGCTCATGAAGCGAAAACGCATCACGTAGAGGCCAAAAACCACCAGCGTCATCACAATCGGCCATTGCGACAGATAGCCGACGATCAGCACCATTTCAACGCAGTTTACCGCCGCACTGAAGATAAACTGCCTGGCGACATGACGATTAAAAACCGGCACCAGCGACAACAGCATCAGCGGATAGACCACAAAGAAGACGCCGTACTGCACATCGTAGAAGGTCGAGATACTCAGCGCTATCATCCCGGCAAAGGCGATCCGCAGCGTCTGACGAAAGTCATTCGCCGTGTAAACGATATTACCGTGCGGGGTAAAAACGCGAGCCAGCGTATTAATAGACATAGTGCAGCAGGCTCACCAGATGGATCTGCAGGCCGGCAAAGGTGCGAGCAAACGGACCCTCGCTGTTATAGAGCTGAACCGTGGCACGGGCGCCGGTCGGCAGCGGTTTGTCCAGCGGTTCATCAAGAGCGACGTGGATCCGCATCCGCTGGGCATCGCGCACCCAGCGGGTAGACTGCTCCGGCTGCGATAGCTGGCCGTTAACCTCTTCCTGGCCGGCTAAAATCCCGGCGTCGCTGCTGGTCACGTGCGCCGGAAAGACTTTCCCCGGCAGGGCATCGAAGACCACCGCGGCATCGGTATTCACCCCGGTGTGGCGCAGGCTCTTCTCACGAAAATCAGCGACAATATCGGTATGGTTGCTGACCAGCGCCAGCAGCGGCGTGGCGGCAGTGGCATACAGACCCGGATTGAGCTGCAGGTTGCTCACCATCCCGTCCGTTTCGGCGTAGACTTTGCTCCAGCCAAGGTTGAGCTGCGCCTCTTCCAGCGCGTTGCGGTATTTTTGCAGCGTCACGTTACGGTTATCGTCGCGCTCCCCGCGCTGGATCAGCAGATTCTGGATACTGGCATTCAGCGCGCTGACCGACTGTTCGCTGGTCTGCCAGGTGGTGCGCACCTTATCGAGATCCGATTGCGAAACGTTCTGCATGGTGCTCAGGCGCTGATAGCGATCCAGAGTCACTTTATCGTTGCGGGCGGTGAACTGTGCGGTGCGCAGGTTGGCGCGCGCGGCGGCAAGCTGGGCATCAAGCTGCTGATTGCTCAGCTTCGCTTGTTCATAGGCTATCTGCGCGGCCTGGACTTTGTTGATAAACGGCGTCGGATCCAGCTCATAGAGCAGGTCTCCTTTCTTCACCTGGCTATTGTTGTGCACATAGACCTGCGACACATAGCCGGAGACGCGCGGTGAAACGGGCGTCACGACCCGCATGACGGTCGAGTCCGGCGTCAGCGGGATCCAGATATCGGCAACGATAAACCAGGCGAATATCGTCAGGAACGCGACAATACTTACCCTTACCCAGCGGGCAAATTTTTGTTCAGGGGTCATCATAGTTTTTTAGATCTTGTTATCTTCTTCGCGGATTGTCCGCAAATTGCAGGCGATGTGATTTAAGGTAGCGCTGAAGGTGGCGAGATCCGCCGCAGGAATGGTCCGGGTGACGCGGGATTGATAGGTCTCAATCACACGGTTCAGATCTTCCAGTATCGACCGGCCTTCCGCCGTCAGCGTCAGCAGGCGTATGCGTTTGTCATATGGCGATGTTGAACGCACCAGATAGCCCTGGTTTTCCAGCTGCGTGAGGGTGCGCATCAGCGGCGGCAGTTCAATACCCTGCACCTCCGCCAGCTCGCTGACCGACACGTTGTCCCCCAGCTGATGCAGCTGCATCAGCACCGTCCAGCTTGACTGGGTCAGGCCGGTATCGGTGATAGCAGAGTCGATGGTCGCGCGCCACTGGCGGACCACCATCGCCATCCGCATCCCCATCGGGCGGCGGGCGAACAGTTCGTCTTCGGTCATGTTTCTTTCCTCAGTTAGCTGAGAAGAAAATAATACTTATCAGGGTAAGTATCAAGAAACAGCGGACGCAGAAGCATTAATTGATAAATATTGTGAATGTAGTAATCCTGGCGGACATTTCCCCGCTCGCGCTATTGCTTTCCGGGGCTATGGCATCGTGCGGTTTTGTCGCCCGGACAGCTGTGCAGCACCGCCCCCGGGAAAACCCCGGTCGCGCGGCGCTTACCGGGGCTAAGGACTGGTCGCCCGGATAGCGCGTTTACGCCATCATCCGGGAAAAAACGCATTTTTTAATTGAGCTGATCTCGCCTCAGCCCGACATCCTTGAGCTGTTCATCGCTCATTCGCTGCAAAACCCGTCGCGTTTGCTGCCGTAACCACCATTTTCTTATCATGCGGCCCAGTAATACGAAGCCGATAAACGGCTGTTTTGCCCGGTTCTCGTGAAATTCCATCCTCTACCTCCTCGCCTTGCCAGAGGCTTTATCTTCGCGGATCTGAAGCCCAACAATACAGATGCACAAAATACTTTTCTTTAACATACAGATTGGTTAAAACGGTATCTGCGTGGCTTTTTTTTCATCCATCTGTACTGGTTTATCTATCTGTATGGCGGCAATAAGGGATACAGCATGACGCGTTACCAACATCTGGCCAGTCTGCTGGCAGAACGTATTGAGCAAGGGCTGTATCGCGACGGCGAAAAACTGCCGTCGGTACGCAGCCTGAGTCAGGAGCACGGTGTCAGCATCAGTACCGTGCAGCAGGCCTACCAGACGCTGGAACAGCAGCGGCTGATCACCCCGCAGCCGCGTTCCGGCTATTTTGTCGCCCCGCGTAAAGCCCAGCCGCCGGTACCGCCGATGTCGCGCCCGGTTCAGCGCCCGGTGGAGATCACCCAGTGGGATCAGGTGCTGACCATGCTCGACGCCCGTAACGACAAAACCATCATCCCCTTCGGCGGCGGCTCACCGGACGTCACTCAGCCGAGCCTGAAACCGCTGTGGCGTGAGCTTAGCCGGGTGATTCAGCATAACCTCAACGAGGTGCTGAACTACGACGAGCTGGCCGGGCGCCGCGAACTGCGGGAGCAGATCGCCCGCCTGATGCTGGACGGCGGTTCCGTCGTCACCGCCAACGATCTGGTGATCACCAGCGGTTGTCACAGCGCGCTGTCGCTGGCCCTGCTGTCGGTGTGCCAGCCTGGCGACATCGTCGCGGTGGAGTCGCCGACCTATTACGGCACCATGCAGCTGCTGCGCGGTCTGGGGATCAAAGCCATTGAGATCCCGACCGATCCGGACAGCGGGATCAGTATTGAAGCGCTGGAGCTGGCGCTGGAGCAGTGGCCGATCAAAGGCGTTATCCTCGTGCCGAACTGTAATAATCCGCAGGGTTTTATCATGCCGGACGCCCGCAAACGCGCGGTGCTGACCCTCGCCCAGCGGCACGATATCGTCATTTTCGAAGATGATATTTACGGCGAACTGGCCACCGACTACCCGCGTCCGCGCACCATTCACTCGTGGGATATCGACGGCCGGGTAATGCTGTGTAGCTCGTTTACCAAAACTATCGCTCCAGGCCTGCGTATCGGCTGGATCGCGCCCGGCCGCTACTACGATCGTCTGCTACAGATGAAATACGCCGCCAGCGGAACCAACGTTCCTTCAACCCAGCTGGCCGCCTGTAACTTTATCCGCGAAGGCCACTACCATCGCCACGTGCGGCGGATGCGGCAGATTTATCAGCGAAATATGGAGATCTACACCTGCTGGCTGCGGGAATACTTCCCCTGCGGGATCTGCGTCACCCGACCGAAGGGCGGCTATATGCTGTGGGTTGAGCTCCCCGAGTACGTCGATATGGTCTGCGTCGCGAAGCAGCTGTGTCGCCTGAAAATCCAGGTCGCGCCGGGTTCGCTGTTCTCGGCGTCCGGGAAATACCGCAATTGCGTCAGGATCAACTGCGCCCTGCCGCCGATCGAGAAGCACCGGGAGGTGATGGTGAAGCTGGGGGATGCGGTGAAGGTGGCGATGGAGTGAGTTCTTGGCAGTAGCGAACTGGCTTGTCCCCCGGTGGCGCTTTGCTTACCGGGGCTACGGGTTCGCAACCTCTGTAGGTCAATAGATCGGGCAAGGCATGACAAGCGCCTCCATCGTGAAACATTTATCATACGGCTTGAGGGCATCTCCCCATGATCGCACTGCGCTTCTCGGGACTAGGGATTTATCGCGGTTTGTAATCTTCGTCGTTACCTATCACTGACCATCAAGCAATGATTGCATCGTGCGACATTCACGAATGGTAGGGAATGAATTATAAAAAGCCAGTCCAATGACAAACATTATGATTGATATTCCCCACAAAAATATATGTCTCCATGTTGCGAGGGTCTCCCCTTGGTATAATGATAGCGTTATAAATAACCCTCCAATCATCAGGTACAGAGTTACCAACAGCATGGTTAATATTTTGGGAAACCAAAACACCGGACCTTTTTCAAAAATAATCTTCCCATCAGCAACTTTCAAAATTCCTTTAAATTTTTTAAAAAATATTGGTCTGACATCATGCTTAACGCAAATTTTCAATACCAAGGCTTGCAATGTTGTATCACGTAACCCGCAGAGTCGGTACGAGACTAGCCTGGCAATTTCTCTTTTGAGAATCTTTTGCAAGTCAGATGGTAAGCCATACTCCTTAAGCTGACGTTGGTAGTCCTCTAATTCTGCCTCTTTGATTGCCCGAATGAACTCAACAATAGACTTTAATTTCCATACTGCGATAAACGTCAACGCCGTAAAGAGATACATAAAAAATTGCTGCATTGGGGTTATTTCACCACGTTCAACCATTCCGCCAAAAAATTGAGAAAAGAAATTTAATGTTGTTTCCATACCGTCCCTCTATTTACCATTGAAAACACACTTCATTTTGCTGGGTAGCCATTATATGCGAGATATACCACATACATAATTTATGCATGCAAAAAAGGTTTTATTTTTATTACTGATTATTTTTTTAGAATTATCGTGTGCAATATGGATAGATACAAGAATAATGCTCGCGCCGCTCTTCCTAAGCTGGGAGCAAAGTGCAGAAAAAACCATATTAGGTAATATTACTTAGCCGTTTTTCGGCAACACAAAATCGACGCAACGGTTTTTCGCCCTCCCCGCATCGGTATCATTACTGGCTATCGGTTGGCCTTCACCTTTGTCCTCCTCGCTCAGACGCTATGGTTCAGCTCCATAGACCATCAGCCATTTCGCCGCTGAACGGGCATGACATAGGGAAAGATCGAGGTTGTATTTTTATTACTGCCCATTGAATCGGCACGCCCTTCAATCATCACCATGCCACCAGGACCGTCAACGAGCAAATAAGCCATCTGACTGAGGGTATGTTCGACTTGTCTGACGATCGCATCGCTGTCGAAGGCAAACCGCTGCGCAAGTTCCGCCACTTTGTTCTACAGACCCAGTATGGCGCCTTCGAAAGCCCTTGAGATCGAGGATGACCGGCGGAGTCTGAGCTGGAACTCCTTGTGCATTGACGACGGCGCAATAGATCGCCAGAGCACTGAAAGAGAGATTTTTCATCGGGTCACTCATCGTTTAACGGTCCATAATAACGATAGGCCCGAGTGGACAACACTTTTAATCATTAATTAAATAGACGTCCTTCACACCCTTAGGCGGTACCGGAAAGCTTCCGTACCACGAACCGATGTAAAGCGCCCGTACCTGGGAGCTGAACATCACGCTTTGCGACGCATGAAGGGCGCAATTGTTGTCAGTAAGCAACAGATATTTTTTGTTGCCCACCAGCAGCTAGTAGCTCGGACAAGCCGCAACACGCCTTCGGGAAACAGCCACCATGTGGCTTGAGCTCCCCCCCGCTCGCATGACGCTCAGTCGGGCTACGGGTTCCGGCTCGCCTGCAGCTCCTCGCCATAAAAAACCATCCCTTTATACGGCTGCTCGCGGCAGGCGGCCAGGCGCTGAGCGAGGCTGCCGACGTGCAGCTCCAGCTTGTGGCCATCGGGATCGAGGAAGTAATAAGACGCCCCTTCGCTGCGGTTCACCTTCCACATCGTCACCCCGGCCACTTCCAGACGGGCGGCAAACCCGGCGAAGTCAGCTTCGGCAATGCTAAAGGCGTAGTGGGTATAATCGCTCTCCTCCGGCGGAGTGATGCGCCGCTGCGGATCGAGGGACAGGCACAGCCACAGATCGCCGCAGGCAAGATAGGCTCCGCCGTCCCAGCGGGCGTGCAGCGTCATCCCCAGCAACTGGTGATAAAACGCCACGCTCGGCGCCAGGCGGCTGACCGCCAGGGTCAGGTGATTCAATCCGCTTAACATGACTTATCCTCTAATGACATCACGATTTGCTGACGCAGCCATTGATGGGCCGGGTCGCGATGCCAGCGCTCGTGCCACAGCATCAGCATATCAAACCCGGCCACCGCCAGCGGCGGCTCGACGACCATCAGACCACTTACCCCACGCGCCAGACGCTCCGGTACCACCGCCACCAGCTCGCTGTTGCGCAGCGTCTCCAGCATAAACAGGAAATGTGGCACCGAAAGGACAACCCGTCGCGCCAGGCCAAGATTAGCCAGCGCGATATCGGTCGCGGCATGAAAACCGCCGCCGTCCGGCGAAACAATCACCTGTTCCAGCTGGCAGAACTGCGCCAGGCTGAGCGCCGATTGCAGCGCTGGATGCCCGACTCTGCCCGCCAGCACATAGCGTTCACTGAACAAGACTCGCTGATGCAGCTCCGCCGGCGCGCCGTCACGGGTATGGAAAAACAGATCCACTTCGTCACGCTCTGCCTGCGACACCAGCCGCGAGGGCTGCAGCTCAAAGACCGCCAGGCGGCTGCCTGGGGAGGCCCGACGCAGCGTGTGCAGCGCCGGAAGTAAAATCGCCGAGGCCATATAATCTGTCGCCGCGACGCGCCAGGTTTGCGCCGCCGTCGCCGGATCAAAATGGCTGGCAGGCGCCACCGCCAGCTCGAGTGCGGCGAGCGCATCGCGCAACGGTCCGCGCAGTTCATCAGCGCGGGCGGTCGGCAGCATCCCGCGCGGCCCGGGCAACAGCAGCGGGTCGGCAAAAATTTCCCGCAGGCGCGCCAGCTGAATGCTCACCGACGGCTGCGACAGGTTGAGCCGCTGCGCCGCCCGCGTGACGTTATTCTCACTTAGCAACACGTCGAGGGTGCGCAGCAGGTTGAGATCCAAACGATGTAAATTAATCACGGCTATACCTGAGATTTAAGCAATTAATTTCTACTATAGCGTCAGCTTACTTACTCTGCAGCTCTCCATCGCTCAGAGGTGATTACCATGAAAGTACTGCTGATTTACGCCCATCCGGAACCGCGCTCGCTGAATGGCGGTTTAAAAGATTTTGCCGTGCAACATCTGCAGCAGGCCGGGCACGAGGTGCAGGTCTCCGATCTCTACGCCATGCGCTGGAAAGCGGGCTTTGATGCTGACGACAGCAGCGCCCCGCCGGTTGGCGAGTTCTGGCGCTCGACGCTCGATTCAAAGCAGGCTTTTGAACAAGGAACCCAAAGCGCAGATATCGTTGCGGAGCAAGAGAAACTGCTGTGGGCGGATACGGTGATTTTTCAGTTTCCTCTATGGTGGTTCTCGATGCCCGCCATTATGAAAGGCTGGATCGACCGGGTTTACGCCTATGGTTTTGCCTATGGTGTCGGCGAGCACAGCGACCGCCACTGGGGCGACCGCTATGGTGAAGGGACGCTGGCGGGCAAACGGGCGATGCTGATCGTCACCACCGGCGGCTGGGCGGAGCATTACGCCCCGCGCGGTATCAACGGCCCCATCGACGACATCCTGTTCCCCATCCAGCACGGAATGCTGTTCTACCCCGGTTTTTCGGTGTTGCCGCCGCTGGTGTTCTATCGCACGGAGAAAACGGACGAGCAGCGCTTTGCCCGGCAGTGCCGCGAGCTGGGGCAGCGGCTGGATACGCTGGCGGAAACGCCCCCCATCCCGTTCCGCCGGCAAAACCACGGCGACTATCTGATCCCCTCCCTGACGCTGCGCCCGGAGCTGGCGCCTGGCGAATGCGGATTTGCGCTGCATCAGACGACAAAGTCATGTCTTCCCGGTGATTGCTGAGATACCGCAGATATCACCGGAATTCATATGACGAATTGTGACCCCCCGCGCAATAACGACAATCCACGGCGCGACACCGCCCCGCATCTTGATCGCTATCAAAAATAATCATACCGTCTGGTCGGTATGATTCGGGCCATGAATATGGAAGCCCAGCACCGAAAAAAAGATCCTGCCCGCCGGCATCAGCAGTTGCTGGAGTCGGCGGCAATGATTGCCGGCCGGGATGGCATCGCGTCGCTCTCGCTGAATGCCGTCGCCCGTGAAGCAGGCGTCAGTAAAGGCGGGTTGCTGCATCATTTCCCCAACAAGCAGGCGCTCATTTTTGCGCTGTTCGCCCGTCTGCTGGCCATTATGGAAGAGGCCATCTCGGGGCTGATGGCGGCCGATAATGTCTCTTATGGCCGTTTTACCCGCGCCTACCTGCACTATCTCTCTGACCTGACGGATACCGACGAAAGCCGGCAGCTGATGGTGTTGTCCCTGGCGATGCCGGATGAGCCGGTGCTGAGAAAATGCTGGCGAGACTGGATGCTGGGGCATCTGGCGCAGGGCGATGCGCTGGATAATAGCCATACCGGCACCCTGGTGCGCTATGCGGCGGACGGTATCTGGCTGTCGGAACTGACGGAAGGACGCACCATGGGCGCCGACCACCGCCGATCGCTGGTGCGCGATCTGACGCGGATGACGCTTCCGGCGTGATGCCGGAAAAGCCTGCTCCGTCAGGCGTCATGGATGGTTGCAGGCCGTCTGGGCACCCGGGCATACGTGAAATATGTAGACGCTCCCTGGACCAGACTGACAAATAAAATAGCCTCATGTAGGCTCTTAGATTGAGGCCGCGATGCGCTACAACATCAATGCCCGTCTCATTTATGATGCAACGGACGGCACACTCACCCTACCGGGAAGCACCGAACCGGACAGCCAGCTGTCTATCACTGCCAGCGCGCTGCTCTACTATTTCCTGCGCCATACCGATGTTATCAGCCGCGATGAGGTACTGAAAAAAGTCTGGGATGACAACGGATTAACGTCATCCAATAGCAACCTTAACCAGTATCTGAGCATGCTGCGCAAAACCTTCCGTCATTACGACATCGAGAACATCATCGTCACGGTGTCGCGCGGTATGCTGCAGCTCAACCCCGAATTAACCATCGCCATCATTGACGACATACCGGAGGCACCGCCCGCGCCCGCGGCAGAAGTCGCGCCGGTGCAGGAGTGCGAGCCCCCCCTCGCCCGCGCCGAGGAAGCGCCCGCCCTCTCACGGCATGCCCGGGGCACCTGCTGGTATATGGCCGGCGCCAGTCTGCTGGCCATCGCGCTACTGTTGCTGACGTTTGCTTTCGTCGGCGGCAGTGAATCCCGTCCCATCACCCTGACGCAGATGACCCATAGCCAGTGCGAGCTGCTGGCCAGTGACGAGATGCTGCGTTCGGTCTCCGCCAGCGCCTACGGTAAGAATTTTGATGAGGTACGCCAGCGGCTGAAGCTCGAGTGCAAACCCGGCGAGCGTCTGGTCTTCTTTTATGGCGACCGGCTGGAAACCAACGGGCTGGGCCGGGTGTTCCTCGCCCACTGCGCCATGCATGAAGACAACCCGTTCAGCTACTGCGATAACTATTTCTACTACTCCTGGAAGCCGCAATGAGACTCGCTCCTCGCCCCTTTTTCGCCCTCTCTACGCTGGTATTTATCGTCGCGACCGGGGTCAGCGCCTGGAAACTGCTGCCCGTTGAAAAAGACGGGGTGATGAGCTGCTCAACCAAAGCCATCATGCGTTTTGAGAACATGGAGAAAGAGAACGTCAACGGCAATATTCATTTTAATTTTACCGCCAACGGCAAGGGCTCGATGGTCGTCGAGGGCTATACCGACTCCGCGGCCGGCTGGCTCTATCTGCAGCGCTACGTCAAGTTTAACTGGACCAGCCAACGCATCTCATCTACCGAACGCCACTACCGCATCAGCAAGTGGGAATCCAGCGCCTCGTCAATCGATGAGTCGCCGGACGTGATCTTTGCCTACTTTATGCGTGAAATGTCCGACAGCCATGATGGCCTGTTTCTCAACGCCCAGAAGCTCAACGAGAAAGCAATTCTGCTGAGCTCCATCAACTCTCCACTCTATGTCTGCACCCTGAAATCCGGCAGTCAGTTCGATTAATCCCACTCCCCTGCTTTCCCGGTATCGCCTCGCCGCGAAAGCGCACTTTTTGCATTTATCTGGCGGTAAAAAACATGACCATACCCACATTTAATGGAGGGTAATATTACCCCGCGTCCGCAATAAATTAGCACCCCATTAACATTCCCCGCGGCGCGCCTCAACGCGCTAAAAACCACCCGTGACAACGCCAAATCCCGCACGCTAGATCAGCATAAACAGATAAATCAGCGGCTATAACAGGCTAAATCACAGAGTAAAAATCTAAAAATAAAACTTTCACGGATTTAAATTTCACTCCCTCTGCGTTTCCCTATAGTGGACGTCGAACGCCGCTGCCGCGTGTTGACGCCGTTACGCGGACGGTTTTCCCGAATCACAAAACCTGTTCTGGAGGAGATCACAATGGGTGATGCATTGGGGCTTATTGAAACCAAAGGCCTGGTGGCCTGCATTGAAGCAGCGGATGCCATGTGCAAATCCGCCAACGTCGAGCTGATTAGCTATGAAAACATCGGCTCCGGCCTGGTCACCGTCATGGTGAAGGGCGATGTCGGCGCGGTAAAAGCGGCGGTGGATTCCGGCGTGGAATCGGCGCAACGCATCGGAGAAGTGGTGACCTCGCTGGTGATTGCACGTCCGCATAACGACATCAACAAAATCGTCATTAAACACAAGGCTTAAGGCCAGGAGAACGCAAATGGGTGATGCATTAGGTCTGATTGAAACCAAAGGTCTGGTGGCTTGTATCGAAGCGGCGGATGCGATGTGTAAAGCCGCCAACGTCGAGCTGATCGGCTATGAAAACGTCGGTTCCGGCCTGGTCACCGCGATGGTGAAAGGTGACGTCGGCGCGGTGAAAGCGGCGGTGGATTCCGGTGTGGAATCGGCACAGCGCATTGGGGAAGTGGTGACCTCGCTGGTTATCGCCCGTCCGCATAACGACATCAACAAGATCGTCGCACATTACAAAGTGACGGAATAACGGGAGACAACATGATGAAAGAAGCGCTTGGTCTGATCGAAACCAAAGGTCTGGTGGCCTGTATTGAAGCCGCCGATGCGATGTGTAAAGCCGCCAACGTCGAGCTGATTGGCTATGAAAACGTCGGCTCCGGGCTGGTCACCGCGATGGTAAAAGGCGACGTCGGTGCGGTCAATGCGGCCGTTGATTCCGGTGTGGAGGCGGCAAAACGCATCGGTGAAGTGGTCACCTCTCGCGTCATTGCGCGTCCGCATAACGATATCGAAAAAATCGCGTCGCAGCATAAAGCATGACCTGACAGGGCGCGCCCCGTCTCCACTCTTTTAGTCTGATGAAGGATAGACTCATGATTGAACTGGATAACGATTTGCAGTCCCGCCAGAACGCGCGGGAACTGGTGCGCAGCGCCAAAAAGGCTCAGGCGATTCTGGCCACCTTTTCGCAGCAACAAATCGACGCCATCGTGAAAAACGTGGCCCAGGAAGCCGCGCACCACGCCGAAGCGCTGGCGAAAATGGCTGCGGAAGAGACCGGATTTGGCAACTGGCAGGATAAAGTGCTGAAGAACCGTTTCGCTTCGCTGCGCGTTTACGACGCCATCAAAGATATGAAGACCGTCGGCATCATTCATGACGATCCGCTAAAAAAAGTGATGGACGTGGGCGTGCCGCTGGGCGTGATTTGTGCGCTGGTCCCGTCAACAAACCCAACCTCTACCGTGATCTACAAAACGCTGATTGCCCTGAAAGCCGGCAACGCGATTATCTTCTCCCCGCATCCGGGCGCGCGTCAGTGTAGCTGGAAGGCGATTGAGATCGTCAAGCGCGCCGCCGAAGCCGCAGGCGCGCCGGCAGGCAGCGTTGATGCCATTAGCCAGCTGACCCTCGAAGCCACTTCAGAACTGATGCACAGTAAAGACGTCTCGCTGATTCTGGCCACCGGCGGCGAAGGCATGGTGCGCGCGGCCTATGCTTCTGGCACCCCGACCATCAGCGGCGGCCCGGGAAACGGACCGGCCTTTATCGAGCGCAGCGCCGATATTCATCACGCGGTGAAAGATATTATCACCAGCAAAACCTTCGATAATGGCGTGATCTGCGCCTCCGAGCAGTCGATCATCGTTGAACGCTGCATTTACGACGAAGTACACCGCGAGCTGGAAGCCCAGGGCGCCTACTTCATGAATGAAGGTGAAGCGGCCAAAATGGCGGCTCTGCTTCTGCGCCCGAACGGCACCATCAACCCGAAAGTGGTGGGTAAAACTGCGCTGTATCTCAGCCAGCTTGCTGGCTTCAGCGTTCCGGCCAGCACTAAAGTGCTGATCGCCGAGCAGACCACCGTCTCTCACCAGAACCCTTACTCTCGCGAAAAACTGTGTCCAGTTCTCGGCCTGTATGTGGAAGAGGACTGGAAAGCGGCCTGCCACCGGGTGATGGAACTGCTGACCAACGAAGGCCTCGGCCATACGCTGGTAATCCATACCCGCAATCAGGATGTGATTCGTCAGTTCTGCCTCGAAAAACCGGTTAACCGCATTTTGATTAACACCCCGGCGGCGTTAGGGGGCATCGGTGCAACCACCAATATCACGCCGGCGCTGACGCTCGGCTGCGGCGCCGTTGGCGGCGGTTCCAGCTCCGATAACGTCGGCCCGATGAACCTGCTCAACATCCGCCGGGTCGGCTACGGCGTACGCTCCATCGATGAACTGCGCGCCCCGGGCAGCCGCCCTGAACCGCAGCCGACCATCGTCACGCCGGCAGCTAACCCGCAACGCAGCATTCTCGACGACGTGCGCTTCACCTCTCCTGGCGCCGCGACCCCCGTCGCGACCACCGGCAGCGCAGGGGCAGATAACCGTTTTGCTGTCGCCGCCGCCGTCGAAGCGGAAGGCGAGATCAACGAGCAGAACGTGGAACGCATCATCCGCCAGGTGCTTGAGCGCTTAGGCCAGTAACGCATTGAAATAAGGCGATAAAAACAATGATTCTCGCAAAGGTAGTCGGACATGTCGTCGCCACGCAGAAATGCGCTGAGCTACGCGGCAGTAACCTGCTGCTGATCGTCAAACTGGACGATGACCAGCAGCCCATGAAGGACCAGACCTGGGTCGCCGTCGATAGCGTCGGCGCCGGCATGCACGACATCGTTCTGGCTGAAGAGTATTTCGCGCTCAACGCCGAGCGTTACAAAGCCATGTCGGTGGTTGCCATTGTCGAGAACGTGTTTCGGGACGCTTAAGGAGTGAATAACCCAATGAGTGAATTTTTGCTGAAACCCCGGATCCGCTTTGGCCAGGACGCGCTCGCGGTTCTGGACGAGCTCCCCGCCCGCAACGTCCTGCTGGTGACCGACAAGGCGATGGTCAAATTTGGTCTCGCCGAACGCGTGACGGGCCCCTGGCGCCAGCGCGGCATCACCTTCCAGGTCTGGGATGACGTAGTAGCGGATCCGGATATCGCCACTATCGTCCGCGGGATGAAGTTGATGGATGCCAGCTATCCGGATCTGGTGGTGGCGTTGGGCGGCGGGTCGGTCATTGACGCGGCCAAAGCGGTTATTTTCGCCCTGGCGCAGACCCGTCCGCAGGCCGGACGCCAGCGTCCCTGCTTCGTGGCGATCCCGACCACCAGCGGTACCGGTTCCGAAGTGACCGCCTTTTCGGTCGTCAAGGCCGATGCCGAAAAACTGGTGCTGGTGGATCCGACGCTGCTGCCGGATATCGCCATTCTCGACCCGGCGCTGGTGGCTTCGGTCCCGCCGGCGATCACCGCCGATACCGGAATGGACGTTCTGTGCCACGCGCTGGAGGCCTACGTCTCCCGCGCCGCCAGCGACTTTTCCGATGCGCTGGCTGAAAAAGTGGTGCAGCAGGTTTTCCGCTATCTGCCCACCTGCTGGCGCAGCGGCGACAACCTGCTGGCTCGCGAAAAGATGCACAACGCCTCCTGCATGGCGGGCATGGCGTTTACCAACGCCTCGCTGGGCATTACCCACAGTCTGGCCCATGCGCTGGGCGGCGTTTTTCGCGTCCCCCACGGCCGTGCGAACGCGCTGTTAATGGCTGAGGTAGTGGCCTGGAACGCCGATTATCACGGGCAGTGCGCGACCGACGCCGCGCGCAAATATGCGCGCTTAGCCCATCTGCTGGATCTGCCTGCGGCCAATACCCGCCAGGGCGTCGCCAGCTTACTGGTCGCTATTCAGACATTAAAAGACGAGATGACGATGCCGACCGGCATTAGTGACACCGGCATTGCCAGTGCTGAGTTTGAGCAACGCCTGACGGAGATGGTTGGCCAGGCGCTACGCGACAGCTGTACACCGACCAATCCACGCACGCCGGACGCCAACGCGTTGATCGAGCTTTATCGCCGGGCCTGGAGCGGCAGCCGGTAATTGCCCGGCGGCGCTGCGCTTGCGCGGGCCGACAAGGGGCCGAATGTCAGGCCGGGTCAGGCGTCAGCCGCCCCCCGGCAGAAACACAGACACAGTACTCACCGCAGGGTTGCTATCAGCCGCGGAACAGAACATCTGGAGAATACTACATGGCACACTACAGCTTAACGCCGCGCGTCCACGTGCTGGCTGAACGTTTACTCTCACAAAAAAGCACCCTGTGCACCGAACATGCCGCCACGTTGAACGCCCTTGATGGCGATATCGCGGGCATTCCTGCCGCCGTCAAGCCGGCGCGTCGTTTCTATGAGTTGATGCGCCAGCTGCCGCTGTGCATCAGCCCCGATGAGCTCATTGTCGGCGACCAGACCCGCAAACCGCACGGGGCAATTTTTCACGATGAAAGCGCCGCGCAGCGTCCGTCGGCATTCCGTTTCCTGAATCTCAGCAGCGACCTGGACTCCCCGGATTACCGGCTGATTATTGAAAAAGGCGTGCTGGCGATTAAACACCAGCTGGAAGAGAAAACCCGCAGCCTGGGTAGCGCCGTCAGCCGCAGCGGTATGGATGAAGTCAACGGCTGCCGCGCCGCCATTTATGCCTGCGACGCCCTCCTCGCCCTGGCGCAGAATCTGGCCACCAGCGCCGAAACGCTCGCGGCGGCGGAAAGCAACCCGTATCGCCAGGCCGAACTGCTGGAGAGCGCGGCGATTCTGCATCACGTTCCGGCCCACCCGGCACGTAACTTCAAAGAGGCCTGCCAGGCATTTTATCTGTTTCAGCTGGCGCTGCAGCTGGACAACGGCAGCTATGCGGTGAACCCGGAAGGTGCCGATAAGGCGCTGCTGCCGTGGTATCAGCGCGACATCGCCAACGGCACCCTGACGCCGCAACGGGCCTATGAAATCGTTGAGTGCCTGTGGTTCAAGCTGGCACAGCTGAGCGAAGTCCGCGCCGCCTGCGCCATCGACGGCTACCCGATGTTCGACGCCCTGCGCCACGGCGCCAGCCTCGATGACCCCAGCACGATCATCAACGAACTGTCCGCGCTGTTCCTCTGCGCACAACGCAATCTGAGCGCGCTCAATCTGCCGGTACGCCTGTTCCACGGCGTACAAAAAGTTTCCGCCGCGCCATTTGCCGCCTGTAGCGAAACCACAACAGCAGAAGGGCTGACCCCGCGCATGCAGCGCCTGCGTAACCACTACCTGACGGTGCGCCCGAGCGTCTCTATTTACCGCGCGCTGGCCTTTACCGAGGTGGTGAAAGCGAATCCGGGTATGCCGACCATTCTGCTGCGCGCCAAAGCTTTCCGTCACGCCTGCGAAACCGCGCCGATTCTGATTCAGGACGATGAGCTGATCGTCGGCCATCCGTGCGGCAAGCCGCGCGCGGGGGCCTTCTCGCCGGATATCGCCTGGCGCTGGGTGCGCGACGAGCTCGATACCATGAGCACCCGTCCGCAGGATCCGTTTGAGATCAGCGAAGCAGATAAGAAAACTATCCGCGAAGAGATCGTACCGTTCTGGGAAGGCCGCTCGCTGGATGAGATCTGTGAAGCCCAGTACCGCGAAGCGGGCGTGTGGGCGTTCAGCGGCGAAACCTTCGTCAGCGACCTCTCCTACCATCAGATCAACGGCGGCGGCGATACCTGCCCGGGCTATGACGTGCTGCTGTTCACCAAAGGGATGACCGGCATTAAAGCCGACGCTGAGGCGCATCTTGCCAGCCTGAGCATGGAAAACCCGGAAGATATCGACCGCATCTATTACTACAAGGCGGCGATTGAAACCTGCGAAGGGGTGATCAACTACGCTCACCGCATCGCCGCGCGCGCCCGCGAGCTGGCCGCTATTGAGCAAAACGCCCAGCGTCGCGCCGAGCTGCTGACCATTGCCGAAGTGAACCAGAACGTCCCGGCGAACCCGCCGAAGACCCTGCAGGAAGCGCTGCAAAGTATCTGGACCGTGGAGTCGCTGTTTGAAATTGAAGAGAACCAGACCGGGCTGTCGCTGGGCCGCGTAGACCAGTACTGCTACCCGATGTTTGAAGCCGATATCCGCGAAGGCCGCCTGACTCATGAAGCTGCGCTGGAGCTGCTGCAGGCGTTTATCATCAAATGCGCCGAGCTGATGTGGATGTCGAGCGAGCTGGGGGCGAAATACTTCGCCGGTTATCAGCCGTTTATCAACCTGACCGTTGGCGGACAGAAGCGCTCCGGCGGCGATGCCTGTAACGACCTGACTTACCTGATTATGGACGCCGTGCGCTTTGTGAAGGTTTACCAGCCGTCGCTGGCCTGCCGTATCCACAACCAGTCACCGCAGAAATATATGGAAAAAATCGTCGACGTCGTCAAGGCGGGGATGGGTTTCCCGGCCTGCCACTTCGATGACTCCCATATCAAAATGATGCTGCGTAAAGGCTTCGATTTCGAAGACGCGCGCGACTACTGCCTGATGGGCTGCGTCGAACCGCAGAAATCCGGCCGTATCTATCAGTGGACCTCTACCGGTTACACCCAATGGCCTATCGCTATCGAGTTCGTCTTAAACCGCGGCCGGATGGTGCTGTTTGATAGCTATCAGGGGCTGGATACCGGCGACCTGCGCGAACTGCGCACCTTCGAAGCCTTTGACGCGGCGGTGAAACAGCAGATTGCCCATATCGTCCGTCTGTCGGCCATTGGCACAGTGATCAGCCAGCGCGTGCACCGCGACGTGGCGCCGAAACCGCTGATGTCGCTGCTGGTGGAAGGCTGCATGGAGAGCGGCAAAGACGTCGCCGCCGGCGGCGCGATGATCAACCACGGCCCGGGGCTGATCTTCTCCGGTCTGGCGACCTACGTCGATTCGATGGCGGCGATTCGTAAGCTGGTATTCGAAGATAAGAAATACACCCTCGAGCAGATGCGCGATGCGATGCTGGCGAACTTCGAAGGCTTTGAAGCCCTGCGCCGCGACTGCCTGAACGCGCCGAAATACGGTAACGACGATAACTACGTTGACCAGTACGCACTGGATATTACCGAGTGGACCGAGCGCGAGTGCCGCAAGTACAAAATGCTCTACTCCACGCTGAGCCACGGCACCCTCTCTATCTCCAACAACACGCCGATTGGCGAGCTGACCAACGCCACGCCGAACGGCCGCCTGGCATGGATGCCGCTTTCCGACGGCATCAGCCCGACGCAGGGGGCGGATAAGCAGGGGCCAACCGCCATCATCAAGTCAGTCAGCAAGATGAATGTGGAGACCATGAACATCGGCATGGTGCATAACTTCAAGTTCCTCCAGGGGCTGCTGGATACTCCGGAAGGTCGTCACGGCCTGATTACCCTGCTGCGCACGGCGTCGATTCTCGGCAACGGCCAGATGCAGTTCAGCTATGTCGATAACGAAGTGCTGAAAAAAGCCCAGCAGGAACCCGAAAAATATCGCGACCTGATCGTCCGCGTCGCCGGCTACAGCGCCTACTTCGTTGAGCTGTGCAAAGAGGTACAGGACGAAATTATCAGCCGTACGGTGATTGAGAAGTTCTGATAAAAACACGGACGTTTTTGGACACGGATGTCCCGATCGTTTTACTGGAGGTAGCTGTGAGCGCAAAACAAGAATTAACCGGGCGAATATTCAATATTCAGAAATATTCGATCTACGACGGCGATGGAATTCGCACGCTGGTTTTTTTCAAAGGCTGCAATATACGCTGCCCATGGTGCGCTAACCCGGAGGGGCTGAATAGCCAGTTCCAGGTCATGTTCTCGCACGACAAATGCATTAACTGCGGCGACTGCGTCAATGTCTGCCCGGCCGGCATTCACTACCGGGCAGAAGAAAACGGCGAGATGAAGCATTTTGTCGACCGTAATAAAGACTGTATTGGCTGCCGCAAATGCGAAGAGATTTGCACCCAGAACGCGCTGGATATTATGGGTAAAGACGTCACCGTCAGCGAGCTGATGGATATCATCATGCAAGATTATGACTTCTACATCGCTTCCGGCGGCGGCGTGACCATCGGCGGCGGCGAAATGAGCCTGCAAACCGATTTTGCCGTGGCGCTGTTCAGCGAATGCAAAAAGATGATGCTCAATACCGCCATCGAAACCCAGGGTACGACCCCGCTGGCCAATTATCAAAAGCTGGCGCCGGTAACCGACACCTTCTTATTCGATATTAAGCAAATCAACAGCGAACACCATAAAGCGTTATTTGGCATCGGCAATGAAGGTATTCGCCGCAATCTGGAATGGCTGGTGGACTCCGGCGCTAACGTGATTATTCGCATGCCGCTGGTTCGCGGATATAACGACTCATTCGATGCCATTACCGGGGCTATTGATTACGTGCAGAAACTGGCGAAGCGCGGAAATATCCGCCGTATCGACATGCTGCCGTACCACCAGCTGGGCCGCAAAAAATACGAGCGCCTGGATATGCCCTACCCCATTACCCAGGACCCGTCTTATTCGTCCGAAGAGCTGAACCAGCTGGAGACGTTCTTCACGCAGTTTGATTTTGATATTCGCTTAGTCCGCCATTAACAGGAGCCGACAATGAAAAGTTTAGGCGTAATTGAAACGCGAGGGCTGGTCACCGCCATTCAGGCCGTAGACGCCGCTTGTAAAGCCGCAGGCGTGACCTGCATTGGCTATCGCAAAATCGGATCGGGGCTGGTCAGCGTCTGCTTCGAAGGCGAGATCAGCGCCATCCACACCGCTATTGAGCGCGGCGTTGAGGTGGCGGGCGCTGCGCAGCACGTCAAGTCGCTGGTCATCGCCCGTCCGGAACCCAGCGTGGTGGCGGCGCTGAGTCATCTGAAAGGTCGCCCGGAGGCAAAAACGCCCGCGAACCACGCTGACATGAAAAACGTGGACGAGAAAAACGCAGTACCGCTACCGATGGAAAAAGTCGCGCCGCAGACACCGCCTTCCCCGCCAGCACCGGGGGAGCCGGAAGATAAAAATGCCGCGATGAAAAAAGGGAAGAAGGCATGATCGACACCCTGCTACATGAAAAAATCACCGCCCGGCTGACGCGCTCCGCGCCCGATATCCCGGTCGGTATCTCTAACCGCCATGTTCATCTGTCTCAGCAGGATGTCGAGACGCTGTTTGGCCAGGGTTATGCGCTGACGCCGTTTAAACCCCTGCGCCAGCCGGGGCAGTTTGCCGCCCAGGAGTGCGTTACCGTCGTCGGCCCGAAGGGCTCGCTCGCTCAGGTTCGCGTCCTCGGGCCAACCCGCCCGGTGACTCAGCTGGAAATCTCCCGCGCCGACTGCTTTACCCTCGGCATCAAAGCGCCGGTTCGCGAATCTGGCCAGCTGGAGAACGCGGGTAACGCGCTGCTGATCGGCCCGGCAGGCCACGTCGAATTGCGTTCTCAGGTGATCTGCGCCTGGCGGCATATCCATATGTCGCCGCAGGATGCGCGGCAGTTGAACGTCGCCAATGGCCAGAAGGTGAGCGTTCGCAGCAACGGCGAACGCCAGTTGACCTTCGACGAAGTGGTGGTGCGGGTGCGCGAGGACTTCGCGCTGGAATTTCATATTGATACCGAAGAAGCCAATGCCGCCGGACTGAAAAACGGCGCGCAGGTCACGCTCATCGCTTAACGGAGGCCAGCCATGACCGACGAACAGATGGAATACCTGGTGGAACGCATTATTCAGCGCCTGCGGCCGCCGGTACTGGTGATGGTTGGCCCGGCCGCGGGCTATCGCCAGGCCATCCGCAGCCGTCTGGCGGGATGCGGACAGCGTCTGCAGCTGGCGCTGGACGAAGGTGTGCCGGATGCCGCGCAGTGGCAGGCGGTCGGTGAAACGCTGCCGGGCGATACCTGGCAGGAAGCGCTGCCGTCGGCAAGCTGGCGGGCCGTGGTGGTGCCGTTTCTCGACTATTCGCTGGCGGCCGATCTGGTGAACGGCACCTTGCAAAACCCGCAAGCCAGGCGGTTGCATGCAGCTCTGCTTGCCGGCCTGCCGGTACTGGCGCTGCGCTATCACTGCGATCCGGCCAGCGAGTTAAACCAGCTGCGCGGAGCAGACAGCGCTACGCCCTACGCCGAACATATGCAGTCCACGTTGACGAGGCTGACGGCATGCGGTGTCACGCTGTGCACCATGAATGAGCTACTGGCGAAGCTGGCGGCAGGAACAGAGGCGCTCGCTCAGGTACCCACCGCCGGCACGCGGCGTTATCTCACTGTCACAGACATCGTGAATAATCCGGCGCTGGCCTGCGCCCCCGAAGCGCAGTTAACCGATGCCGCTATCGATTTTTTGAAAAACAGAAAAAAAGAACCCTACCTTAATAAATAGATCCGGAGTTTATTATGTCTTCAAAAACAAAATGTTGGCTATGGATGCTGTTGGTTATCCTTTCGGAAACCTCGGCCACTTCCACCCTGAAAATGTTCGGTAGCAGCGAAGGGAGCACCAAAATGCTGCTGCTCGGGCTGCTGGTGCTGCTGTACTGCACCTGCTACTACTCCCTTTCCCGCGCGGTGAAAGATATTCCCGTTGGTCTGGCATACGCCACCTGGTCCGGTACCGGAATTCTGGTGGTGTCGACGCTGGGGATGGCATTTTACGGTCAACATCCGGACACCGCGGCGATTATCGGCATGGCCGTTATCGCCAGCGGCATCGTTATCATGAATCTGTTTTCCAAAATGGGTAGCGAAGAGAGCGAAGATACGCCAGCTAAACCGGTTGCTTCACCCTCATCTCTGGACAAAAAAGTCGCCAACTAACGCAAAAGGAATCGCATATGTTTAATCTCGGATTTTTATGGTTGGCGCTGTCTATCGGCTCCGAAATCACCGGTACCTCGATGATCAAAAAGACCAACGGCTTTAGCAAACTGGCGCCATCGGTACTGGTGGTCTGCGCCTACGGCCTGTGCTACTTCGCCCTCACTCGCGCGATGAGCACGATTCCGGTGGGCGTCGCCTACTCGCTATGGTGCGGCTTTGGTATCGTCGGCGTCACCATCTGCTCGATGATCCTCTACAAACAAAAACCGGATCTGCCGGCGATCCTCGCCATGGTGCTGATTATTTCCGGCGGTATCATCATGAACGTCTTCTCCAGCATGTAAGTCCCGCCTGCGCCTTCATTGAGTTCCATGAGGGCGCAAAACCGCACTCTGTAAACCGTTATTGCCGCAATAAAAAAAACCGCTTTCACTGCCGCCGCGTTTCGTGGCAGGATAGTCTGATGAACAGAATCGTCGTCATTGCCCGCCCATATCGTTGGTGGCTGCCTGCATAACAGGCGGCACGATTCACTTTTCCATTTTTAAAGCCGCCGGAAGGCGGCTTTATCGTTTCTCAGCGACGTCTTTCGGCTTAATAGCATCGTAAGGAGTCTCTGATGAACACCAACCCGACCATTCTTACCGGCGATCGCCCCACCGGCCAGCTGCATCTCGGCCACTACGTGGGATCGCTACGCCAGCGCGTGCAGCTTCAGCACGATCATCAACAGTTTATCCTCATCGCCGATCTGCAGGGATTAACCGATAACGGCAGCGACCCACAGAAAATCAGCAGCAATATCTTTGAGGTGATGGCCGATTATCTGGCGGTAGGTATCGACCCGCACAAGACCACGATTTGCCTGCAATCGGCGCTTCCCGCCCTGGCGGAGCTGAGCGCGCTGTATATGAATATCGTCACCGTCGCCCGCGTCGAACGTAACCCGACGGTCAAAAGTGAAATCGCCCAGAAGGGATTCTCCCGTTCACTACCGGTCGGTTTTCTGGCCTACCCCATCAGCCAGGCGGCCGATATCACCGCGTTTAAGGCGGGTCTGGTGCCGGTCGGCGACGATCAACTGCCGATGATCGAACAGACCAATGAGATCGTCCATAAAATGAATAGCCTGACCACGACGCCGGTACTGCAGCACTGCCGGGCGCTGCTCAGCGATGTCAGCCGTCTGCCCGGCATTGACGGCGGCGCCAAGATGTCAAAGTCGCTGGGCAATACGCTCACACTCTCGGCCAGCGAAGAGCAGATTCATCGTGCGGTCGGCGCAATGTATACCGACCCGACCCATCTGCGGGTCAGCGATCCTGGCCAAATCGAAGGCAATGTTGTCTTTACGTACCTCGATGCTTTCCATCCCGACCCTGCCTTCGTCGCCGAGATGAAGGCGCATTATCAACGCGGCGGACTGGGTGACCGACAGTGCAAAAACGCGCTGGAGGAGTGTCTGCAGACGCTGCTGGCGCCCATTCGCCAACGGCGGGCAACGTATATTGCGGATAAAGGAATGTTGCTGGAGGTGCTGCGCCAGGGTAGCGAACGTGCGCATCGTCTCACGCAGCAAACGTTGCATGAGGTGATGCGCGGATTAGGATTGCCGGTTCTGTTCTGAGCGCCGGGCGCGACGCCTTAATGCTGCGGGTCCTGCTCACCCTGATGCATCTTCACGCAGTCGCGCCCGCTGCGCTTGGCCACGTACAGCGCGCTGTCAGCGTTGCGCAGCAGCCGATTATAATCCGGATGGCCGGTATGCACGGCAAAGCCCGCACTGGTGGTAATCGCGATATTGGTCTCGCCGCCGACGTTAAACGGGAGCTGGCTAATGCTTTTACGTAAGCGCTCAAGGAGCGCAAAAGCCTCGGCCGCGCCGGTTTCCACCAGCACCAGCAGAAACTCTTCGCCGCCGTAGCGAAAGATATAATCGCTGGAGCGGATGTTATTGCTGAGCAGGTCGGCAACGTGCTTGATTGCCCGGTCGCCCACCATATGGCCCCAGTTATCATTAATCTCTTTAAAATGGTCAATATCCACAATCGCCACCGTCATCGGCAGTTCATGTTCCATAGCGAGCGTGACCTCATGCTTGAGGACGACCGGCAGATAACGGCGGTTTAGCAGGCTGGTCAGAGTGTCTTTGCCGTTCTGCATCTGCGACAGACTGCTGAAGATAACCCCGAGCTGGCTGCTGATTTTCTGGCAATGGATGTGGATGCTCTGGAGCAAAGTTTGCGTATTTTTATATTCTGCGCTGCTGTCTGAGGATTTCCAGCCGGCGATTAAATTGTCTACCTGCGTAATCAAGTCGGCGATCTCCTCCATCTGCGCGTTCTTGTTAAAATAGCGCACGCATTTATGACGGAACCACAGGCCAAACTCAGATTCAGATAATAACGTCCCGTTAATATCGCTCTTATTTTCACTGACAATATTAAAAATCGCGCTATTTTCCCAGCCGGAGAGCGAAACCTGCTGTTTGCCATATTCCATTGGCACATTATCCATCAGGCTATACAGACGAAAGGCTTCTTCATTTTTCGTCGCCCGATAGTGCGATAAGGTGTAGGCATGACACATCATCTCGATCGCCATATTAATCGCCATTACCGCGTAGTGGATGGTCGCAAGACCGGTCTGGTGATCAATCTTATCGTTATCCCGCACATATTCAATCAGCCCGGCCTTGAGCTGGCGCGCGCCGCGCAGTACGGCCTCGGCGGGGATGCCGATGCGCGCATGAATACTGCCAATATGGTATTGCCTTTCTGCCAGCGCCTGCAGCTGATCTTTCTCGCTGGTCAAAATGTCGTTGACCCACACGGCCAGCGAACGGCTAAGACGTTCCTGAACCAGATCGTAAGTCAGGTGGCGGGCGATATCGGGATCCTGAAAAATGAAGTCATAAAAACGAGCGGCCAGCGCCTCAGACTGCTCAGCGGCAATATTTTTAAGAATCGCCTTCACTTCCGGCTTCAGGCCGTCATACAACGGCAACCACTCCTTAAAAATAACTGAGATATATTTCTTGCTTTCATCGCTCATTAAATAAAGCACTCGCCGACATAAGTCTATTTTCAAGGCCGCAAATCATACAACAGTTCGCCCTGGTCAACCAGATTAAAAATTCAGCAACCGGGCTTCCCGCTCGCCTGTCCAACCGTTTGCGGCGATTGGCGCTGCGACAGCAATAACCCATGTTAATCGTATGGACATACTCGCGGTAAATGCTAGTATCCCATAGACAGTAGCTATATTTATGCGTGTTTCATTTAAGGCCAGGATTGCTGATGATGACCACATTCATAGCACATCTATTTCACCGGGTAGTCGCGCAGCTGGACGTGCGCGCCGGTCGGCCTTGCCCCTCCCCACCTCTGTCTTTCAAAGGGATAACGCTCCGTGCGACGGAGAGAAGAAACGCGCATCACTCAGCAATATGGAACAGAGCGAGTAGCGTATGGACAAAATCAAACAGCACTGGGCCTGGTGCCTTATCGGCCTGCTGGCGGTTATCGCCGCCCTGATATGGTGGGCATTGCGTCCGCCGGGACTTCCGCAGGGCTTTGCCGGCAGCAACGGCAGAATAGAAGCCACCGAGGTGGATATCGCCACCAAAACCGCCGGACGCATCGACGCCATTCTGGTCAAAGAGGGGCAGTTTGTGCACAAGGGCGAGGTGCTGGCGCGGATGGATATTCGGGTGCTGAACGAACAGCGCCTCGAAGCGGCCGCCCAGATTAAAGAGGCGGAAAGCGCGGTCGCCGCCGCCAAAGCGCTGCTGGATCAGCGCCAAAGCGAAATGCGCGCCACGGAAGCGGTGGTGAAACAGCGGCAGGCGGAGCTAAACTCCACCGCCAAACGCCACGTGCGCTCCAGCGCGCTGTCACAGCGCGGCGCGGTGTCAGCCCAGCAGCTTGACGATGATCAGGCGGCAGCGGAAAGCGCCCGGGCAGCGCTCGAATCCGCCAGAGCCCAGGTCTCAGCGGCAAAAGCGGCAATTGAAGCCGCCCGTACCAGCATTATTCAGGCCCAGACCCGCGTTGATGCCGCTCAGGCAACCGAACGGCGCATCCTCGCCGATATTGACGATAGCGAACTCAAAGCGCCGCGCGACGGCCGCATTCAGTATCGCGTCGCCGAACCGGGCGAGGTCCTGGCCGCCGGCGGCCGGGTGCTGAATATGGTCGATCTCTCCGATGTCTATATGACCTTCTTCCTGCCTACCGAGCAGGCAGGCCTGCTGGCGCTGGGCAGCGAAGCGCGCATCGTGCTGGACGCGGCGCCGGGCCTGGTGGTGCCTGCCCATATCAGCTTTGTCGCCAGCGTCGCGCAGTTTACGCCAAAGACGGTAGAAACCAGCGATGAACGCCTGAAGCTGATGTTCCGCGTGAAGGCCCGCATCCCGCCGGAGCTGCTGGAGCAGCATCTTGAGTATGTGAAAACCGGTCTGCCCGGCATGGCGTATGTCCGCCTGGATAGCCAGCGGGCGTGGCCCGATACGCTCACGGTGAGGTTACCGCAATGAGAGGCGTTGAGCAGGATACTCACCCACCGGTCGCCCTGCTGGAACACGTCGGCCAGCGCTTTGGCACCACCGTCGCGCTGCGGGATATCACGCTAAGCATCCCCGCTCGTCAGATGGTCGGCCTGATCGGCCCTGACGGCGTCGGCAAATCCAGCTTACTGTCGCTGATTTCCGGCGCGCGGGTCATTGAGCAAGGTAACGTGATGGTGCTCGGCGGCGATATGCGCGATGCGCGTCACCGCCGGGATGTTTGCCCCAAAATCGCCTGGATGCCGCAGGGTCTGGGTAAAAACCTCTATCACACCCTGTCGGTGTATGAAAACGTTGATTTCTTTGCCCGCCTGTTTGGTCATGACAAAACCGAACGCGAGAACCGCATCGATGAACTCCTGCGCAGCACCGGACTGGATCCTTTCCGCGATCGCCCTGCCGGGAAATTATCCGGCGGGATGAAGCAGAAGCTCGGCCTGTGCTGCGCGCTGATCCATGACCCGCAGCTGTTGATCCTTGATGAACCCACGACCGGCGTTGACCCACTTTCTCGCGCCCAGTTCTGGGAGCTGATTGACAGCATCCGCCAACGCCAGCCGGAGATGAGCGTACTGGTCGCCACGGCCTATATGGAAGAGGCGGAACGCTTCGACTGGCTGGTAGCGATGAACGCGGGGGAAGTACTGGCGACCGGTAGTGCCGCAGAACTTAAAGCGCAAACCCGCAGTCAGACCCTGGAGCAGGCGTTTATCGCCCTGCTGCCGGAAGCCCAGCGCAAGGCGCATAAAGAGGTGATCATTGCGCCGCGTAACGCTCAGGAAAATGACATCGCGATTGAAGCCTGTGGCCTGACCATGCGCTTCGGTAACTTCGTGGCGGTCGACCATGTGAACTTCCGCATCGCGCGCGGCGAGATTTTTGGTTTCCTCGGTTCGAACGGTTGCGGTAAATCAACCACCATGAAAATGCTGACCGGCCTGCTGCCCGCCAGCGAAGGCGAAGCCTGGCTATTTGGTCAGCCGGTCAATCCCAGGGATATCGAAACCCGGCGCCGCGTCGGCTATATGTCGCAGGCTTTCTCCCTCTACAGCGAACTGACCGTCAGGCAGAACCTCGAACTGCACGCCCGTTTATTTCACATTCCGGATGCCGACATCCCCGCTCGGGTGGCGGAAATGAGCCAGCGTTTTATGTTAACGGAGGTTGAAGATGCGCTGCCCGCCTCTCTGCCGTTAGGTATTCGCCAGCGCCTTTCGCTTGCCGTGGCGGTGATCCATCGTCCGGAAATGCTGATCCTGGATGAACCGACTTCCGGCGTCGATCCGGTCGCCAGGGATATGTTCTGGCAGCTGATGGTCGATCTCGCCCGCCAGGATCGGGTGACGATTTTTATCTCGACCCACTTTATGAATGAAGCCGAGCGCTGCGATCGCATTTCGCTGATGCACGCCGGGAAGGTACTGGCCAGCGATACGCCGCAGGCGCTGGTTGCGCAGCGTGGAGCGGCAAACCTTGAAGAGGCGTTTATCGCCTGGCTGCAGGATGCCCAGCGGCCCGTCGAACAAATACCGCCCGCCCCGCCGGTTAGCGCTCCCGCCGGAACGACGGCCCCACGCCAGGCGTTCAGCCTGCGGCGACTGTTTAGCTACAGCCGACGTGAAGCGCTGGAGCTGCGGCGCGATCCGGTACGTTCGACCCTGGCGCTGCTGGGTACCGTGATTCTGATGTTCATCATGGGATACGGCATTAGCATGGACGTGGAAGATCTGCGCTTCGCGGTCCTCGATCGCGACCAGACCCTCAGCAGTCAGGGCTGGTCGCAGAATATCGCTGGTTCGCGCTACTTCATTGAGCAACCGCCGCTGCAGAGCTATGACCAACTGGACAAACGGATGCGCAACGGCGAGCTGGCCGTCGCCATTGAAATTCCGCCTGATTTCGGCCGTGATATTGCCCGCGGCACGCCGGTAAAAATTGGCGTATGGGTGGACGGCGCTATGCCTAACCGGGCCGAGACGGTGCGCGGCTACGTCCAGGCGATGCATCTGGCCTGGCTGCAGGAGATGGCCGGACGGCAGGCGACGCCCGGTCGCGATACCTCGCTGATATCCATCGAGACGCGCTATCGCTATAACCCGGACGTGAAAAGCCTACCGGCCATTGTTCCGGCGGTGATCCCGCTGCTGTTGATGATGATCCCGGCGATGCTCAGCGCGCTGAGCGTGGTACGTGAAAAAGAGCTGGGTTCAATCATCAATCTGTACGTCACGCCGACGACCCGCAGCGAGTTTCTTCTGGGCAAACAGCTGCCGTATATCGCGCTGGGCATGTTTAACTTCTTCCTGCTGTGCGCGCTGTCGGTCCTGGTGTTTAGCGTGGCGCATAAGGGGAGTTTTCTGACCCTGACGCTGGCGGCGCTGCTGTATGTCACCATCGCTACCGGGTTGGGGCTGCTGATCTCGACCTTTATGAAAAGCCAGATTGCGGCCATCTTTGGCACCGCCATTATTACGCTGATACCGGCCACGCAGTTTTCCGGGATGATTGACCCGGTCGCTTCGCTGGAGGGGCCAGGTCGCTGGATTGGGCAGATTTACCCGACCAGCCACTTCCTGACCATTGCCCGCGGCACATTTTCAAAAGCCCTGAATCTGACCGATCTGTGGGCGTCCTTTATACCGCTGCTGATAGCTATCCCGCTGGTGCTCGGCCTCAGCGTGTGGCTACTGAAAAAACAGGAGGGATGATGCGCGGATTACGCAATATCTATCATCTCGGCATCAAGGAGCTGCGCAGTCTGCTCGGCGATAAGGCGATGCTGACCTTAATCCTGTTCGCCTTTACCGTATCGGTCTATTCCTCAGCGACCGTGATGCCGGGGTCGCTGCATTTGGCGCCTGTCGCGATTGCCGATATGGATAAATCGCAGCTCTCTTCGCGAATTATCAACGGCTTTTATCGGCCGTGGTTTTTACCGCCTGAGCTGATTAATGAAGATGAGATGGATGCCGGGCTGGATGCCGGGAACTATACCTTTGCCATTAATATCCCGCCCAACTTTCAGCGTGATGTGCTCGCCGGACGGCAGCCGGAAATTCAGGTGAACGTCGACGCCACGCGTATGAGCCAGGCGTTTACCGGCAATGGCTATATCCAGAATATTATTAGCGGGGAGGTGAACAGCTTCGTAGCTCGCTATCGGGGTAACGATACCCTACCGGTCGAGCTGGCGGTGCGCATGCGCTTTAACCCCAATCTCGAACAGGAGCGTTTTGGCGCGGTCATGGCCATCATCAATAACATCACCCTGCTGGCCATCGTGTTGACCGGCTCGGCGCTGATCCGCGAGCGCGAGCACGGTACGATCGAACACCTGTTGGTCATGCCAGTAACGCCATTCGAAATTATGCTGGCAAAAATCTGGTCGATGGGGCTGGTGGTGCTGGTGGTTTCCGGGCTGTCGCTGCTGCTCATGGTCCAGGGAGTGCTGCAGGTGCCGATTGAAGGTTCCATCCCGCTGTTTATGCTGGGCGTGGCCCTGAGCCTGTTTGCCACCACGTCCATCGGTATCTTTATGGGAACAATAGCTCGCTCGATGCCGCAGCTGGGGCTGCTGATGATTCTGGTGCTGCTGCCGCTGCAGATGCTGTCTGGCGGCTCGACCCCGCGGGAAAGCATGCCGCAGGCGGTACAGGATATTATGTTAACCATGCCGACCACGCATTTTGTCAGCCTGGCGCAGGCGATTCTGTATCGGGGGGCTGACTTTGCCATCGTCTGGCCGCAGTTTTTAACCCTGATGGCCATCGGCGGCGTGTTCTTCACTATCGCACTGCTACGTTTTCGTAAAACGATTGGTACGATGGCGTGAGTGGCGCGCGGTGGCCGTCCGTCAGGTGGCGGCCACCGGCGATAAGGACCCAGTTAGTGCTTGCGGTTGATCACGCGACGTAGCAGCCAGGTAAAGCCCATCGCCATGCTGAACAGAATAAACAGCAGAACCACCCAGCTCAGCGAAATACGCACTAACGCGCTGAACGTCATCAGCGGCTGCAGGTAGACGGTAAAGGATTCGCTTACCGGTTTCCCCATCAGCAGCATGACGCTGTCAACGGCCCAGACGCACACCCGGCAAGCAACCCAGATAATCGCCGGCCAGCACAGCAGAACCAAAAAGGTAAAGCGTTCCTGCAGGTAACGGATGAACCGGCGCAAAGGCGACCATTTTAAAAGGATCTTCATTTATATTCTCATCGTGCCGCTCGATAACATTGATGCCACACCCATTAGACTGCGTGGGGGGAGGGGTATCTCAGCGACATCGGGATAGCATTAATACAGATCGTACGCGCTACATTATATCGATATTACAGTGACACGAACTCGATCGAGTTAACAAACTGTTAATGACACTAAAACATTTCCCCTCGAAAGTCCAGTTACAACAGCACGTGTCGTTAAATATAAACAAACTATTTTAACATACTGATAAATAATGATTAAAATAAAAAATATCAGTCAAATAAATATTTTTAAATATAAATCTGGATTTTTTATTTTGTGTTTTTACGTCATTAATAAGCGCAGAAAATAATATTTTCTATTAATAAATAGAGGGTCATAAAAAGAAGCGGGATATATTCAGCACCGCGAGATATGAAAAGCGATATGTACCGACAACCGCCAAAAACGCAAAAAGCCCGTCGGTGAGGACGGGCTTTTTACTGAACTGATGGCTGGCCGTGGTGCATGCGTCGTCGTATCACTGATGCTCCTCCCTCCGGGGCCGGCCTCCGGCGGTTCAACAGCGTTGCCGGCGATGTTGTCCTGCTCCCGGTGAGCGTTTCCCGACAAACAACAGATAAAACAAAAGGCCCAGTCTTTCGACTGAGCCTTTCGCTTTTATTTAATGCCTGGCAGTTCCCTACTCTCACATGGGGAGACCCCACACTACCATCGGCGCTACGGCGTTTCACTTCTGAGTTCGGCATGGGGTCAGGTGGGACCACCGCGCTATCGCCGCCAGGCAAATTCTG